>Ga0265294_10001811_pt1 | contig 28538 bp, 19 predicted proteins | sample MunlanPumphouse3_FD_192504 | JGI IMG/M metagenome (GOLD analysis project Ga0265294, IMG submission 192504) | Groundwater microbial communities from a municipal landfill in Southern Ontario, Canada - Pumphouse #3 | ecosystem: Environmental > Aquatic > Deep subsurface > Groundwater | place...
TCCCACAATGCGTCCGAGAGCGTGAACCGGTTGGCCATCCCGTGTCTCGCCATCGTCGTGCCTCCTTAGCTGAGGAGTCAGTGCTAAAGTCTAGATCGGCTCGATGAGGGTTATTCGGATAGGCTCTTAGTAGAACTTGCGCAGGTCCATCCCCGCGTACAGATGCGCCACCTGCTCGGCGTAACCGTTGAACGGCAATGTCTCGCGCTTGAAGAACTCCCCGATGCGCCGTTCCCGTTTCTGGCTCCAGCGCGGGTGGTTCACCTCTGGATTCACGTTGGAATAGAACCCGTACTCGCCCGGCGCCGCCCTGTTCCAGGCAGTAGCGGGCTGCTGTTCGGTCAGGCGGATCTTCACGATGGACTTGATGCTCTTGAAGCCGTATTTCCACGGCACCACCAGCCGCAACGGGGCGCCGTTCTGGTTGGGCAGGATCTCGCCGTACATGCCTGCGGCGAGGATCGTGAGCGGATGCATCGCCTCGTCGATGCGCAGCCCCTCCGTGTAGGGCCAGGGCAGCACGCGGCGGCGCTGCCCCGGCATCTGCTCGGGATCGTAGAGCGTGGTGAACTCCACAAACTTTGCCCGCGACGTGGGCGCGAAACGTTTCAACAGATCGCCTAACGGAAACCCTACCCACGGGATCACCATGGACCACCCTTCGACGCAGCGCAACCGGTAGATGCGCTCCTCCAGCGGATGGGGCCTGAGCAAGTCCTCCAGCGCATACACGCCGGGCTTTTCCACTTCGCCTTCGATGGAAACGGACCACGGCTGCGTCCGCAATGAACCGGCATGGCGCGCCGGATCGCCCTTGTCCGCGCCGAACTCGTAGAAGTTGTTGTAGCTGGTGGCCGCCTCGTAATCGGTGATCTCCTCGTCCGTGCCGAACGGCCCCTTGCGGACCCCCTCCAGCTTGCGGCCGGTGCCGGCCCGGGCCGGACGCTGGCCGGACAATGGCAGCAGCACTGCCCCTGCGGCGAGGGCGCCTGCGGCGCGGAGCAGGCGGCGCCGTTCCTGGTAGACTGCGCGGTCCGTGATTTCCGAGGGTCTGATGTCAGGGGGACGTCGAATGAGCAGCATCGGCCTTCTCCATCATGTTTCCGAGAGTTAGAGACCGCTTCGGGGCAAAGAGTTGCATCGCGGCTCGCAAGCACTGGACGATGTCCCTGAATTTTCAGGCATTGTAGAGCAGATTGAGAAGGGTCGCACGACACAGGAACCCGTGCCCGAATCATCAGGCAACCGGCGCGGTCCGGCCCCGCGCGGGGGCCGGACCGTGGTTGAGTGGCGAATACGGCAATAGGCGCGGCGGCCCATCACTTCATGCCCACCGCAGGCCCTGCGGATGCCGCATCGGCGCCCATGTAGAAAGGTGCGGTGGCATGCCGGTCGGGCTGTCCGTGCTCCAGCGTCACCACCACGCGCCGGTCGAAGGCATAGCCCTCCCGGTCCCCCGGAGCCGAGAGGGGCTGCCGTTCGCCGAGGGCGCTGGTGACGATGCGTTCCGCCTCGACTCCGTTGGCGACCAGGACCTCACGCACCGCCTGCACCCGGCGCTCGGACAGGGTCAGGTTTGCCGCATCGGTGCCGCGCGGGTCGGCGTGTCCTTCCAGGCGCACGTGCAGCGACGGCAGGGCCGTCATGAGCGATGCCAGACGGTGCAGTTGCCCCACGTAATGGGATTCGAGGGCGTCGCTGTCGGTGCGGAAGTGCACCGAGAGATTGACGCCCGCGGTCAGCGCTTGGGCGATCTTGGCGGAAAAGTCCTGCTCGGCCTGCAGCGGGGGCGCACCGCCGCCGGCATAGGCCACGGTGGTCAGATTGCCGGCACCGCGGGTTGCGGCGACTGCGGCCTCCTGCTGCATCTGCGCCAATGCCTTTTCGCGCTCTGCCAGGGCGATGCGGGTGTCCTCCAGGTCGGCCTGCAGACCTTCGCTCCACCCAATGAAGGCACCGACGGCGCTGCCCGCGATCAGACCCACCGGCCCACCCGCCACCGCGCCCAACGCGGCGCCGATGCCCGCGCCCCAGGCCTGGCGACGTTCGGCGGCAGGGTTATCGGAGACGGCGGGCGCTTCGCCGGCAAAGGACGGGGCGGCGGTGAACACGGTGCTCAACAGGGTGCAGGCGATAAGGCTCTTTTTCATGACGGCTCTCCTTCGATTGTGTGATCGTTGGCTTGGTCCAGCGCCACCGTCCTTGGCGGGAATCGCGCTTCGCGACCGCATCCCAGGCTGCGCCGGTACGGTGCCTATTCCACCAAGGCGCCGACCGGGATTCTTTGGGAGCCAATGGAAAGAATCTGGAGAGAAAATGGAGGATGCCGCCCAGGGCTCAACAAAGGGACGGCGTCTGGGGTAGATTGGGAGACACCATAAGCCCGGCGAGTTACAAACTCCCCTCGTGGAAGAGGGAGAGCAAAGCGTGCCGCGCCTCGGGCAAAGTGAACCAGGTCGTCAGGGCGTAACCCGAGAAAGAACGATCTCCAATCGAATTTCGCAAGAGCTACAAGACCCCATGCCCAGAACCATCTTCATCGTCGAGGACGATCCGGATCAACGGCAGAACTGCGCCGACGCACTGCGCCGGCGCGGCTACGCCGTGGCCGCATACGCAAGCCGCGCGGAGGCCCTGCGCGCATTTGCAGAGACAAAGCCGGACCTCGCCATCCTCGACATCATGCTGGGCGACGAGATTGACGGCGGGTTCGACCTGTGCCGCGAGCTGCTGGCGGTGCGTCCGGACCTGCCCGTGATCTTTCTCACCAGCCGCGTGGACGACATCGACCGCATCTCGGGGTTGCGCCTCGGCGCGTGGGATTATCAGGCGAAGCCGGTCTCTCTGGCCTTTCTCGCCGAGCGCGTCGGCTCCCTGTTCCGCATCCTGGACCTGAAGGGTGCCGCCCAAACCAACGAACGCAAATGCCTGCGCGCGGGCGACCTGGAGATCGACGAAGAACGGATGCAGGTCACTTGGCGCGGGCAGCCCATCGAACTCACCTACACCGAGTTCAACGTACTGCTCGAAATCGTGCGTAACCGCGCTGGGCGCGGTGCAAGCTACGACGACCTCGCCCGCGCCACGCGCCAGGGCGTGGTGGAGAACAACACCATCAACACCCACATCCTCCACATCCGCGCCAAACTCCGCGCGGCCGATCCCGGCTTCGACTGCATCAAGAGCGTCTACGGCTTCGGGTATCGCTGGAGCTGCCCATGACGCGCAAACGCAGGGGGCTGGGCATCGCGAGCAAGCTGGTCCTGTTCAGCCTGACGCTGCTGCTCATCCCGTGGCTGGGCTATCGCTACCTTCAGGAGATGCAGACCTTCCTGCTCAGCGGCCAGGAGAAGGCGCAACTGCTGGCGGCCCAGGCGGTGGCCACCGCGCTGCACGACAGCGAGGACCTGCTCGAACCGCACTCCGCCGTGCCCCCGCTGCTGCGCGAGCGCGGCACCCTTTACGCCTACCCGTTACCGTATCCGATCCAGCTCGACGGCTACCTCACCGATTGGGGCAACCTGACGCAGCACGCCGTGCGTTTCGATACCGACGACTACGTCATCGTGGACGGTGACAACTGGACCGAGATCCCCTCCTTCGAACTGGTGCTCGGCACGCAGGCCGATCAGCTCTACGCGCTGCTGCGGGTACACGACAATCATCTGGTCTACCGCCATCCCGGCTATTCCCGGTTAGACACCAGCGACCACCTGCGCCTGACGCTCCTGAACGACGACGGCGCCCTGCTGCGGTTCGTCCTGGTGGCGGAGGGCCCGGGCTCCGTCTCCGCCTATCGCGTCGACGAGCACTGGCGCTATCCGCTGGACGCCCATCCCGTTCCGGAAATAAAAGGTTATCTGCAGGAGAACGCCACCGGCTACGACATGGAACTGCGCCTGCCCCGCGCCCTGCTGGGGCCGGATCAACGCCTGCACCTGGCCGTCGCCGACGTGGACGATCCACATGGCCGCAAGGTCGAGTACGTGATCGGCAGCCTGCACAAGCAATGGCCAGGCCAGCTCAATCCGCTCGTCAAACGCTCTCTGGAACTACAGAAGATGCTCACCGCCTTCGACCACTCCAGCGCCCGCATCTGGGTGATCGACCGTCGCCGCAACATCCTGGCGGCGGTGGGCGGCGCGGCGGAAGCGCAACAGAGTCCGGCCAACGAACTGAGCCGGCTGGACGGCGGCCCGGTGGATACGGCACTCGGCGGACTGCCGGCCACGGAACGGCGGCACACCGGTGACGGCAAGGGCGAGACCATCCTGGCGGCACAACCCGTGTTCGCGGGCGACGCCGTGGTCGGCGCGGTGGTGATCGAACAGGGCGCGGACGAGATCCTTTCGCTGCAGCGCCACACCTTCGAGCGCATCACACGAACCACGCTGCTGGTGCTGCTGCTCAGCGTCGCGGGCGTACTGCTGTTCGCCTCCCGCCTCGCGTGGCGCATCCGCCATCTGAGCGCCGAAACGGCCGCCGCCATCGATCCGGGCGGGCGCGTCGTTCGCACCATGCTGCGCGCCGAGCACAACGCCAACGACGACCTGGGCGAGCTGTCGCGCAGCATCTCCGACATGCTCGCACGCCTGCAACGCTACACGCGGTTCCTGGAAAACGTGCCGCGCACCCTGCGCCACGAGATCAACAACCCGCTCAACGTGATCAGCACCTCGCTCCAGAACCTCGCCGACGAACTGCCGCAAACCTCCAACAGCCGCTACATGCAGAGCGCCGAACGCGGCGTCGCCCGGCTCGGCCGCATCGTGCAGAGCCTCACCGAAGCGGCCAGTCTGGAGGAAGCGCTGCGCAACGACGAACGGCAGGTCTTCGACCTCGACGCGCTGGTGCGGGATTACGTCACGAGTTGCACGCACCAATACCCCCAGCGGCGTTTCAGCTACCAACGTCCCGCCACGGATATCCTCATCGAAGGCGCCGATGCACGCATCGAGCAGCTACTCGACAAGTTGGTGGAAAACGCCGTGGACTTCACGCCACCGGAGGGCGGGATTCAAGTGCGGCTTGACGAATGCAACGGCTGCGCGCGCCTCAGCATCAGCAACGACGGCCCCGCACTGCCGGAACACATCCGTAGACAATCCTTCGATTCGATGGTCTCGGTGCGCGAATCCGGACAAAGCGACAAACCGCACCTGGGCATGGGCCTGTACGTGGCGCGCACTATCGCCGAACACCACGGCGGACGGCTGGAAGCGGCAAACCGTGAGGACGGCACGGGAGCGGTCTTTACCGTGTATCTGCCGCTGGCGCAGGTGCGGACCCAAGAGGAAAGTTTGTAGGCCGAGTTACGCTGCGCCAACCCGCCCCGCATCTGACAGTAGAGCAGGCAACGCCCACCGATATGCTTTGGATCAGCATGACATGGTGGGCAGTGCCCATCCTACGGCTGCGCTCCTACTTCCGCAGCTTGGCAAATGCCGCCGCCATGGCCGTTTCGCCCCGCGGCTTTGCCTCCGACCGCCTGCCTTTGCCTTTGAACGGCTGTCCCACGGGCTGTTGGGATGCATGATCGCGGCTCTGGTCGCTCAGGCGCATGGTGAGGGAGATGCGCCGGCGCTTGAGGTCCACCTCCAGCACCTTGACCTTCACCACGTCGCCCGCCTTGACCACGCTGTGCGGGTCCTTCACGAATTTGTCGGAGAGTGCCGAGATGTGCACGAGACCGTCCTGATGCACGCCAATGTCCACGAAGGCGCCGAAGTTGGTGACGTTGGTGACCACGCCTTCCAGGATCATGTCGGGCTGAAGGTCCGTGAGGTCTTCCACGCCTTCCTTGAACTCGGCGGTCTTGAATTCGGGGCGCGGATCGCGGCCCGGCTTTTCCAGTTCCTTGAGGATGTCGGTGATGGTGGGAACACCGAAGCGCTCGTCGGTGAAGTTGGCGGGCTTGAGCGTCTTGAGGAAAGCGCTGTCGCCGATGAGTTGTCGGACGCCGCGGCCGGTGGCGTTGATGATGCGCTCCACCACCGGGTAGGCCTCGGGGTGCACGCCGGAGGCGTCCAGCGGGTTGTCGCCGTTCATGATGCGCAGGAAGCCCGCGGCCTGCTCGAAGGCCTTTTCGCCGAGGCGCGGCACCTGCTTCAACTGTTCGCGGGTGCGGAACGGGCCGTTGGCGTCGCGGAAGGCGACGATGTTGCGGGCAAGCCCTTGGTTCAAGCCGGCGACGCGGGCGAGCAGCGGCGCGGAGGCGGTATTCACCTCCACGCCCACCGCGTTCACGCAGTCCTCCACCACGGCGTCGAGCGTGCGCCCGAGCTGCGTCTGATTGACATCATGCTGATACTGCCCTACGCCGATGGCCTTGGGTTCGATCTTCACCAGCTCCGCCAGCGGGTCCTGCAGGCGGCGGGCAATGGAGACGGCGCCGCGCAATGACACATCGAGGTCCGGGAACTCCTGCGCCGCCAGTTCCGACGCGGAGTAGACCGAGGCGCCCGCCTCGCTCACCACGATCTTGTGCAGTTTCAGTTCGGGATGGCGCTTGATGAGATCGGCCACCAGCCGGTCGGTCTCGCGCGAGGCGGTGCCGTTGCCGATGCTGACGAGTTCCACGCCGTGCTTCTGTGCAAGCCGCGCGAGCATGGCGATGGATTCGTCCCAGCGGTTCTGCGGCGCGTGCGGATAGATCGTGGCGGTGTCCACCAGCTTGCCCGTGGTATCCACCACCGCCACCTTCACGCCGGTGCGCAGCCCGGGATCGAGGCCCATCACCACGCGCGGGCCGGCGGGCGCTGCAAGCAGCAGGTCGTGCAAATTGCGCGCAAAGACCTTGATGGCCTCCTCTTCCGCCGCCTCGCGCAGCCGCGTCTTCAGCTCGATATCGAGATGGGTGAAGATCTTCACGCGCCACGCCCAGCGCACGGTATCCAAAAGCCAGCGGTCGGCGGGACGGCCCTCGTCCTTGATGCCGAAGTGCTGCGCGATCATGGCCTCACAGGCGCCGGAGTCCTGCTCGTTCTCGCCCACGATCAGGTTCAGTTGCAGGATGCCCTCGCGCCGGCCACGGAACAGCGCCAACGCGCGATGGGAAGGGATGTCCTTGATGGGCTCGGCGGCATCGAAGTAATCGGAGAACTTGGCGCCTTCCTCCTCCTTGCCCGCCACCACCTTCGACTGGAGCTTCGCCTGTTCCCAGACGTACTCGCGCAGTTGCCCGATCAGGGCGGCGTTTTCCGCGAACTCCTCCATCAGGATCTGGCGCGCGCCATCCAGCGCCGCCGCCGCGTCCGCCACACCCTTGTCGGCATCGACATATTTGGCCGCCTCGACCTCGGGCACGAGCGTGGGATCGTTCAGCAGGCCGTGCGCCAATGGTTCCAACCCCGCCTCGCGGGCGATCTGCGCCTTGGTGCGGCGCTTCGGCATGTAGGGCCGGTAGAGGTCTTCGAGCTGGGTCTTGGTCTCGGCGTTGAGGATGGCGTTCTTGAGGTTGGGCGTGAGCTTGCCCTGCTCCTCGATGCTCTTGAGGATGGTGGCGCGTCGCTCCTCCATCTCGCGCAGGTAGCGCAGGCGCTCCTCCAGGAAGCGAAGTTGCGTGTCATCCAATCCGCCCGTGACCTCCTTGCGGTAGCGGGCGATGAACGGCACCGTGGCGCCTTCATCCAGCAGCCGCACGGCTGCTTCCACTTGCCGCTCGTGTACGGAAATCTCTGCGGCGATGCGCTGGAAGATCGTTTTCATTGAAATTCCGTCTCTAGATCCAAATCGCTAGTCTATGGTCGGTCAAGGCCCGAGACTCGCGACTGTTGAATAACTATTTGTCGAGTTACGCCCTGATGGGCTAACCCGAACTGCATCTCTGAAGCAGCAGAAATTCGTAGGGTGGGCAGCGCCCACCGGATTGCCTCGAACCAACGGTGTAAGGCGGGCGGTGCCCACCCTACATACTGAAGGCGGTGCTGCCATTTCCCCTCTCCCTTGACGGGAGAGGGGGTGTCGCAGGCAGGTTGCACGCCAACGCTACCTGACATGACGTGATGTTGCGTAGCTGACGCAACGTGTGACCTACATCTTTGCGTCTTTGCGCCTTTGCGTTGAGTAGTTGTCGGCCGTCAGCCCACCCACTTGCGGGCGTTGCGGAACATGCGCAGCCACGGGCCGTCCTCGCCCCAGCCGTCCGGATGCCACGAGTGCTGCACGGTGCGGAACAGGCGTTCCGGGTGCGGCATCATGATGGTGAAGCGGCCATCCGTGGTGGTGAACCCGGTGACGCCCTGGGGCGAGCCGTTGGGATTGGCCGGATAGACTTCCGTCGGCCGGCCGTAGTTGTCCACGTAGCGTAGCGCCACGATGCCGGCTTCCTGCGCGCGCGACAGCCCATCCTCCAGCGGGAACTCCGCGCGGCCTTCGCCGTGGGCCACGGCGATGGGCATGCGCGATCCGGCCATGCCGTCGAGAAACAGCGAGGGCGAGGGCTGCACTTCCACCAGGGAGAAGCGCGCCTCGAACTGCTCGGAGAGATTGCGCTCGAACCGCGGCCACAGCTCCGCGCCCGGGATGAGGTCGCGCAGATTGGACATCATCTGGCAGCCGTTGCATACCCCGAGACCGAAGCTGTCCTTGCGATGGAAGAAGGCGTCGAACTCGTCGCGGGCGCGGGCGTTGAACAGGATGGATTTGGCCCAGCCACCGCCGGCGCCCAACACGTCGCCATAGGAAAAGCCGCCGCAGGCGACGATGCCCTGGAAATCGCGCAGCGTGACGCGGCCTTCCAGGATGTCGCTCATGTGCACGTCGATGGCGGCGAAGCCCGCCCGATCAAAGGCGGCGGCCATCTCGATCTGGCCGTTGACGCCCTGCTCGCGCAGCACCGCCACGCGCGGACGCGCGCCCGTGGCGATGTACGGCGCCGCGACATCATCGGCGGGATCGAAAGTAAGCGTCGCGTTCAGGCCAGGGTCCGCGGCATCCAGCAGGGCATCGAACTCCTGCCGGGCGCATTCCGGGTTGTCGCGCAGGGCCTGCATGCGATAGCTGGTCTCGGACCAGAGCCGCTGCCAGGCGGTGCGGCTCTCGGCCAGCACCTCCCGGCCGCCGCAGGTGAACACCACGCGGTCCTCGCCGTTCAAGGTGCCGATGACATGCGCGTGCCGGCCCAGCCCGGCCTCGCGCAGGTGCGCCAGCACCGCCTCGGTATCGGCACGCCGCACCTGCAGCACGGCGCCCAATTCCTCGCTGAACAGGATCGCGGCCTTGTCGTCGCCCAGCCCGTCCAGCGCCACAGTGACGCCGGTGTGGCCGGCAAAGGCCATCTCGCAGACCGTGACGAACAGGCCGCCGTCGGAGCGATCGTGATAGGCCAGGATCAATCCCGCCTCGTTCAGCTCTTGCATCGCGCCGAAGAAGGAGCGCAGGGCCTTGGGATCGTCCACGTCGGGCGCGCGGCTGCCGACCTGCTCATACACCTGGGCCAATACCGAGCCGCCCAGCCGATTATGGCCCTTGCCCAGGTCCACCAGGATGAGATCGGTGTCGCCCTGATCGGTACGCAGTTGCGGGGTGAGGGTCTTGCGCACGTCCGTGACCGGCGCAAAGGCCGAGATGATCAGGGACAGAGGCGCAATCACCGCGTGCTGCTCGCCGTTCTCCTGCCAGACGGTCTTCATGGAAAGGGAGTCCTTGCCCACGGGGATGGCGATGCCCAGCACCGGGCACAGCTCCTCCGCCACGGCCCTCACGGTATCGAACAGGGCCGCGTCCTCGCCGGGGTGGCCCGCCGCCGCCATCCAGTTGGCGGAGAGGCGCACCGCGCGGATGTCGGGGATGCGCGCCGCGGCGATGTTGGTCAGCGCTTCGCCCACCGCCATGCGGCCGGAGGCCGGCGCGTCCACCACGGCGATGGGGCTGCGTTCGCCCATGCTCATGGCCTCGCCGGCGTAGACGTCGTACGCGGCGGCCGTCACCGCCACGTCGGCCACCGGCACCTGCCACGGCCCTACCATCTGATCGCGGACGGTCAGCCCGCCCACGGTGCGGTCGCCGATGGTGATAAGGAACCCCTTGTTGGCCACGGTCGGCAGTTGCAGGACACGCCGCGCCGCATCGTGCAGGTCGATGTCCTCGCTGTTGAACTCGGGATAGGTCACGTGGCAATGGCGCACGTTGCGCAGCATCTTGGGCGGCTTGCCCAGCAGCAGCTCCATGGGCAGGTCGATGGGGGTGTTGTCGAAGTAGCCGTCCCCCAGGATCAGGTGTTCTTCCTCCGTCGCCTCGCCGATCACTGCATAGGGGCAGCGCTCGCGCTCGCAGATGGCCTGGAACACGGCCAGACGTTCCTGCGCCACGGCCAGCACGTAGCGCTCCTGGGCCTCATTGCACCAGATCTGCATGGGCGACATGCCGGGATCATCGTTGGGGATGGTGCGCAGTTCGAAGCGCCCGCCGCGCCCGCCACCGTGGACAATCTCCGGCACCGCGTTGGAAAGCCCGCCGGCGCCCACGTCATGAATGGACAGAATGGGGTTCTCCTCACCCAGCGCCCAGCAGCGGTCGATGACCTCCTGGCAGCGACGCTGCATCTCGGGGTTGCCGCGCTGCACCGAGGCGAAATCCAGCTCTTCGGCGCTCGCCCCGCTCGCCATGGAGGAGGCAGCCCCGCCACCGAGGCCGATGAGCATGGCCGGCCCGCCCAGCACCACGATCTGAGCGCCCACCGGGATGTCCCCCTTCTCCACGTGGAGGGCGCGGATGTTGCCCATGCCGCCCGCCAGCATGATGGGTTTGTGATAGCCGCGGATCTCCTCGCCCTGGGGGCCCGGCACCGCCTGCTCGAAGGTGCGGAAGTAGCCCGCCAGATTGGGGCGGCCGAACTCGTTGTTGAAGGCGGCGGCCCCGATGGGGCCTTCGATCATGATGTCCAGGGCCGAGGCGATGCGCGCCGGCCTGCCGAAATCGGTCTCCCAGGGCTGCACGAAGCCGGGGATGCGCAGATCGGAGACGGTGAACCCCACCAGTCCCGCCTTGGGCTTGGCGCCCTGGCCGGTGGCGCCTTCGTCGCGGATCTCGCCGCCCGCGCCGGTCGCCGCGCCCGCGAAGGGGGAGATAGCGGTGGGATGGTTGTGCGTCTCCACCTTCATGAGGATGTGCACGTCTTCCGTATGGTAACGGTACTCACCGCTTTCCGGGTCCGGGAAGAAGCGTCCGGCCTGCGTCCCTTCCATGACCGATGCGTTATCGCGATAGGCGGAGAGGATACCTTCGGGACTGTAGCGGTAACTGGTGCGGATCATGTCGAACAGGGACTTGTCCTGCTGATGTCCGTCGATGACCCAGGCGGCGTTGAAGATCTTGTGGCGACAGTGCTCGGAGTTCGCCTGGGCGAACATCATGAGTTCCACGTCCGTGGGATTGCGTCCGAGCAGGCCGAAGTTGTCTACCAGGTAGTCGATCTCGTCCTCGGAGAGCGCCAGGCCCAGCTCCCGGTTCGCCACCTCCAGCGCATCGCGCCCGCCGCCCAGGACGTCGACGGTGGAGAGCGGCGCCGGCGTGGACTGCAGGAACAGTCCTTCGGCATCGCCGAGGCTGCAGAAGACCGCCTCGGTCATGCGGTCGTGGATCAGGGGAATGATGTGGGCGAGCTCCTCATCCGATACCGGGACGCCCTCTTCCTTGGCCAGGAAATAGCAGATGCCGCGCTCCACCCGCCGTACCTGCACCAATCCGCAGTTATGCACGATATCGGTGGCCTTGCTGGACCAGGGCGAGATGGTACCGGGCCGCGGCACCACCAGCAGCAGCCGGCCTTGCGGCGGCTCCGGGCTTGGCGGCGAGCCGTAGCGCAGGATCTCTTCGAGGCGCGCCTGCTGCTCGGGGCTGAGCCTCTGCTCCAGGTCTACGAAGTGGATGTATTCCGTCTGGATGCGGACAATGCCCGGGACCTTGGTGCGAACCTCGGCGAGCAGTTTCTCCAGTCGGAAGGCGGACAGGGCGGGGCAACCACGCAGTCGAAGCATTGAATCCTCTCGGAAGCTATGAGGCCCAGTAAAAGTCGCCAATGATACTCGAAGCCCCTCCCCCCGGCCAGACAATTGCCGGGAACCGCGGAGGGAGCAGGAATTCACCCAAGTTCGCGCCAGGCCAAGCCATTGCGTTGATCGGCCACGCCGATCCAGTCCATGGTGCAGCCAAGGGCCGCGCTCAGGGCACGGACCGCGAGCGACGGGCAGTTGTTCTGCTCGCTCAGGTGCATGGCGACCACATGCTGCAGCCGGGCAGTATCGGTCCGGCGCAGGAACGCGGCGGCCTGTTCGTTGCTGAGGTGTCCGAAATCGCCCGCAACACGCTGCTTCAGCCACGCGGGATAACGGCCGTCCGCCAGCATGCCGGGGTCGTGATTGCACTCCAGCAGTAGCGCATCGCAGCCCCGCAGCACCCACTCGATTTCCGCCGAAATGTTGCCGGTGTCCGTCAGCAATCCGAGCCGCCGCTGGCCGTCCGAGAACACGAACTGTGCCGGCTCCCGCGCGTCGTGGGAGACGGGGAAGGGATGGATTTCGAGTTCGCCGATCGCAAAAGGCTCGCCGGGGGCGAACAATCGGGGCGCGGGAACCTTGTCACGGGCGAGGCTGACCGCCGTTCCCTCCGTGGCCCAGACGGGCACGGCGTATTTGCCGGCGAACAGACCCACACCGCCCAAGTGATCGGAATGCTCGTGGGTCACCAGGATGGCGGTGAGGTCCTCGGGGCGCTTGCCGAGCCGTGCCAGACGGCGCACGGTCTCCCGCAACGAGAAACCGCAGTCCACCATGACGCAGGTGTCGCCCTTTTCCACCAGGGTGGCATTGCCGCGGCTGCCGCTGCCCAGAGAGCTGAAACGCATGCTGATCCACGCTTGCGGGGACGGGGCGATCGCCCTGCACCGCGAACTTCGACAAAAGAAAGGGCAGGCTGTATGCAACCCGCCCTGGGATGACTCAAACCCGGCAGGGCCCGCCATGGGAGACGCCGCTCCCACTCCCCCGCCTATTTTCGGCGAGGAAATGGCCCCAGCGCGCCGGACGCTACTGCAACTGCTCGTGCAACAGGGTAAGGATGCGCGTTGCGGTGGACGACCGCTCGAAGTTGCCGTCCTTATCCAACACCACGATGCGCGTCTTTCCTTGAGCTTCGGTCAGGCTGATCCGATACTCGGTCGAAGGCGGCGCCTCTTTGCTCCAGAACGCCAACTTGGACAGGAATCCCTCCTTTTCCTGCTCCTTGAGCGGATCGTTGTAACGCACATAGTAAACGCCCTGCGAGCGGTCGCGGTCCTCCACCGTGAAGCCCACCCGATCCAGGGCAACGCCGGTGCGCCGCCAAGCGCGGTAGAACGCCTCCTCGACCGTAAGCGCGGCGTTGCCGTCGGCATCCTTGATCAGATGCGCCCGCGGCATGCGCTCCGCCTGCTCCGAAGCGAGCATGACCTTGGCTCGCTGCTCTTCCATGCCCATGGAGACCATGAGGCGGCGGAGCATCTCGGCCTCGAGTTCAGGATCGTTGGGCCGCATCTGCCACACGGTGGTATCCCCCTGGACCACTTCCTCCACGCCGCGGTGGGTCAGGTAGATCTCGGTGGTGCCCGGAGCGGCGCCCGGCTCCAGCCGTATCCGGAATTTGTCCCGCGTCGCGGCGGAATAGAGCGAGTCGAAGGCCTTTTTGATGAACGACCGGATAAAATCGTCCGGGATATCGGCGCGATTCTCCGCCCAGTCCGTCTCCATCACGCCGACCCGGGGATCCTCCACGGCGATCAGAAAACCGTTCTCCAGCCAGAACTCCCGGACCTTGTTCCAGGTCTGGGCAGGTGTCGCCTGGACCACGAGCCAACGCTTGTCGCCCTCCCGCTCGATGCGCATGTTGTCGAACTGCGGGAGCACCGCCTCGTTTTGCGCCGCGGCGCCGACGGTGCGAACCGTGCCGGCGTATTCGGAGAAGGTCGCGCTACCGGCGGGCGTCGCGTCCGGCACCGCCATGCTGTCGTCCATATAGGGCGTATCGAGCCCCGGCGGTATTTCCAGGGAAGGAGCCGGACGACTCCGCTTGTAATCGGCCCTGCGGTCGGGAACCAACTTCTCGACTGCGCTGCACGCACTCAAAAGCGCCGCAGTCACCAGAAGCGCGATCGTTTTTGCTGAGACACTCGAAAACCGCATTGGGTAAATACCTGATTTTTAAGAGCTGTTCAAAGCCCAGCCTGTTGCATCGCCTGCCGGACCTTGTCGTGGAAGCGCTCGGAGAGGAATGTAAGGGGCAGCCGGATGCCCGGGGGAATCAGCCCCATCTCGTACAGAGCCCACTTCACGGGGATCGGGTTGGACTCCACGAACAGGTCCCGGTGCAGGGCCTGGAGTTTGCGGTCGATCGCCTCCGCCTGGGCGCGGTCGCCCGCCAGCGCCGCCATGCACATCTCGTGCATCAGACGCGGCACGACGTTTGCGGTCACGGAGATCACACCCTTGCCGCCGAGGAGCATCATCTCCATCGCTATCGCGTCGTCGCCGCTGTAGACGTCGAGCCGATCGCCGCAGCGGTCGAGAATCTCCCGCGCCCGCTCCAGCTTCCCGGTCGCCTCCTTGATACCGACGATATTGGAAATGTGGGAAAGACGCTCGACGGTCTCCGGCAGCATGTCGCATGCCGTGCGGCCAGGCACGTTGTACAGGATCTGCGGGATGGGCACCGCCTCGGCAACCGCCTTGTAGTGGAGGTACAGCCCTTCCTGGGTAGGTTTGTTGTAGTAGGGGGTGACCAGCAGACAGGCATCCGCCCCGGCCTGCATGGCGCAACGGGTGAGATCGATGGCCTCGCGGGTGGAATTCGCGCCGGTGCCGGCGATGACCGGAATCCGTCCCCGCACCAGCTCGACGGTGCGGCGGATTACGTCGCAGTGCTCCTTTTCGTCCAGCGTGGCGGACTCACCCGTCGTACCCACTGCCACAATGGCATCAGTGCCATTTTCGATATGGAATTCTACCAGCCGGGCCAAGCTCTCGTCGTCGACGGAGCCATCCGCCTGCATCGGCGTCACCAGCGCCACCATGCTGCCGCGGAACATGAGCGATCTCCACCTGAAAAATCAAAGGTGCATACTACTTGGGCGCCGGGTTGAACACAAGCCGCGCGCCCATGCGGGCGCAGCCCTGCCGTGGCGGCCGCGCCTGCGGACGAGCTGCGCATACCCGGCTGGAAACCACCCTGGCCAGGATATAAAAGCCTGCTATACCGCCATTCGCATATTGAGCGGTCCGACACGCTTCATTTGCAGTATGCTTGGGCTGTCTAACTTACCATTTGTGCGGAAAAAGCCATGGAGCAGAACCCGCCCGCAGTCCGCGAGATCCGCATCAACCCCATCGTGCCGAGCGAATCGGTCCTGGTGGCCACGGCGCGCAGCATGCGCCCGCGCAAGACCGAAGATCTCGCCCCGCGCGACACCCGCAAGCATGTGGACACCTGCCCCTTCTGCAAGGGCAACGAGCACAAGACGCCGCCCACCATCAGCGCCTGGCCGAACGCGGAGAACTGGGCGATACGCATCGTGGAAAACCTCTTCCCCGTGCTGGGCGACGATCGCAGCAACCCGAACCTGGTGTTCGGGCTGCAGCAGGCCATCGACGGCTACGGCCGGCACGAGGTCATCATCGACAACTCCGACCACGGCATCGCCATCCACGAAATGTCCAAAGAGCATCTGGTGATGCTGCTCGGCGCCTACCGGGAACGCATGGACCAGCTTTACACCAGCAATCCGCGGCTCAAGTACGTATTGGTGTTCAAGAACTTCGGACCGGCGGCGGGCGCCAGCATCCCCCACACCCACAGCCAGATTATCGCCATGCCGGTGGTGCCGGAGAACGTCTACAACGAGGTGGAGAACAGCCGCGCCTATTACCGCAAGCATCATCACTGCATCTTCTGCTCGCTCATCGACGAGGCCCTCACCTTCGAGGCCACGATCTACGACAAGGAATCGGGCGAGATCCGGCGCAAGATCCACGTCGGCCAGTACGTGGTGGAAAAGGGCGAGCGCTTCATCGCCATCAAGCCCTTCGCGAGCCGCTTCGAGTGGGAAGTCCATATCCTGCCCCTGTTCCACCAAAGCGATTTCACCGCGATCTCCGCGCAGGATCTGGAAGACTTCGCCTGGGTGCTCAAACGCACCATGGCGCGGCTGGACGCCGTCATCGGCGGCGCGCAATACAACTACTTCCTGCACTCGCAACCCCGCGGCCCGGAGTACGCCGACTGTGCACCGAGCTACCACTGGCACCTGGAGATCTGCCCCCGCACCAGCATTCCCACCGGGTTCGAACTGGGATCGGGACTGTTCGTCAGCACCATCAGCCCGGAAGCCGCCGCGGAGCAACTGCGGGCCGTCGCGCTGTGACGGCCCGCGGCCGACGCCTCGACACCGCGCCCCGGGCCGTCACGAAAAGAACTGTGCCGCCAACGGCTTGTGAATGACGAAGCGGCATCCCCAGCGCGGCCTTTCCTCGCGCGAACTCCGCTTCCACACCCAACCGCTTGCACCCAACGACGGCAAAGGTACACTTCAAAATACCAATTTGAATTAATCACTACCGCCGCGGGTGCCTGAACGAATGAAACAACACTTGGTAATATCGGCAGTGGGTGCGGACAAACCGGGCATCGTCAATGGCCTCTCCAAGGCCATTCTCGAAAGCGGCTGCAATATCGTGGACAGCCGCATGACCGTGCTGGGTGGCGAGTTCGCCATCATCCTGCTGGTCTCGGGCAACTGGAATGCGGTAGCCAAGCTCGAAAGCGCGTTGCCCGGCATCGGCAAGCGTCTTGACCTCAGCATCACTTCGAAGCGCACCGAACAGCGCAAACCGGCCTCCAACCTTCTGCCCTACGCCGTGGACGTGGTGTCCATCGATCAGCCCGGGATCGTCTACAATCTGGCGAATTTCTTCTCCAGCCGCGAGATCAATATCCAGGACCTCGTGACGACCAGCTACTCCGCCGCGCACACCGGCACGCCGATGTTCTCCGTGCACATGATCGTGAACATCCCCTCCGATATGCATATCGCGGCGTTGCGCGAGGAGTTCATGGACTTCTGCGACGAGTTGAACCTGGATGCGGTCATCGAGCCCGTCAAGGGCTGATGAAGACCGGCCGGGGCGTTCCTCTTCAATAACCGTAGTCATGCCGTTCACTTCCATTGTCGATCGAACACTATGAACAAAGTTTCCGTTGGCCAGCCAGTCCCCGATTTTGCCTTGCCCGCCACGGGCGAAAAGACCATACGCCTCTCCGATCTGAGGGGAAAAAAGATCGTCCTGTATTTTTATCCGAAGGACAGCACGCCGGGTTGCACCCAGGAGGGAAAGGATTTCCGCGATGCCTACGCGCAGTTCCAGCGGCACGGAGCGGAGGTGCTGGGCATTTCCCGCGACAGCGTCAAGTCGCACGAATCATTCAAAGCGAAGCAGGGGTTTCCGTTTGATCTTCTGTCCGATTCGGACGAGACGGTCTGCCGCTTGTTCGATGTGATCCGGGAAAAGAACATGTACGGCAGAAAGGTCATGGGCGTGGAACGGAGCACGTTCCTGATCGATGCGGCCGGGGTGCTGCGCCGGGAGTGGCGCAAGGTCAAAGTCGGTGGCCACGCCATGGAAGTGCTGGAGGCCGTCAAGGGTCTGTGACGGCGGTCGATGCACATCGAGAATCGCAATGGTATCGTCCCGTCCTCGGCCCTGATGATGCATCTCTCGTCCATACCGTCGCCCCCGCTGTGTGCGGCGCGGTACGACATCCTCGTTCAACCCACTTATCTTTCGAGTGGTTTTCCATGGCAAAACGCAAAGAAGTGAATACACGCCGTCTGTTCGTGCTGGATACCAACGTGCTGATGCACGACCCGACCGCCATCTTCCGCTTCAAGGAGCATGACATCTTCCTCCCGATGGTGGTACTTGAGGAGCTCGATGCGGCCAAGAAGGGCATGTCCGAAGTGGCGCGCAACGTGCGGCAGGTGAGCCGGTTTCTGGATGAATTGATGCAGGATGCCGCCAAGCAGGAAATCGACGGAGGGCTGCCGCTTCCGGCACCGGCGAACGGCGCGGCAACGAACATCCAGAGCGGCCGGCTTTTTTTCCAGACCCGCGTGTTTCCGCCGGTGCTGAACAGCGACCTGCCGGGCAGCAAGCAGGACAACAGCATCCTCAACACCGCCATGGCGCTGCAGCAGGAACACCCCGACAAGGCCGTCACGCTCGTCTCCAAGGACATCAATCTACGCATCAAGGCGACCGTACTCGGCATCCATGCCGAGGACTACTACAACGACCAGGCGCTGGAAGATGTCAGCCTGCTCTACAAGGGTTGGAGCGAGCTGCCGGGGGATTTCTGGGAAAGCCACACCAAGGAAGTGGAGTCCTGGCAGGAGAACGGACACACCTTTTATCGCGTGACGGGGCCCTGGGTGGAGGAATGGTCGCCGAACGAGTGCCTGTACATGCCCGGCGAGGAAAACTTCGAGGCCATCGTGCGCAAGCGGGAGGGGCGCACCGCGATCATCGAGTTGGTACAGGACTACCGCAACCCGCGCCATACCGTGTGGGGCATCAACGCACGCAACCGGGAACAGAATTTCGCGCTGAATCTCCTGATGGATCCCGCCATCGATTTCGTGACGCTGCTCGGCGCCGCCGGCACCGGCAAGACACTACTCACGCTGGCCGCGGGCCTTGCCCAAACGCTGGAGGAGAACCGTTACCGCGAGATCATCATGACCCGCGTCACAGTACCGGTGGGCGAAGACATCGGTTTTCTTCCCGGCACGGAGGAAGAAAAGATGACGCCTTGGATGGGCGCCCTGATGGACAACCTGGAGGTGCTCACCAAATCCGACATCGGCGGCGACTGGGGCCGCGCAGCCACCAGTGACCTGCTGCGCAACCGCATCAAGATCCGCTCGCTGAACTTCATGCGCGGCCGCACCTTCCTCAACAAGTTCATCATCCTGGACGAGGCGCAGAACCTCACCTCGAAGCAGATGAAGACGCTCATCACCCGCGCCGGCCCCGGCACCAAGGTGGTGTGTCTGGGCAACATCGCCCAAATCGACACGCCCTATCTGACGGAAACCACATCGGGCCTGACCTACGTAGTGGACCGCTTCCGCAACTGGGAGCACGCCGGCCACATCACGCTGCTGCGCGGAGAGCGCTCGCGCTTGGCGGATTACGCCTCCGAGGTGCTTTGAGGGCGGACGTTTGCGCAGAGTAAAGCCTACATTGGCAACCGGCGCTTAAACGCAAAGGCGCCAAGACGCAAAGAATTCTTTGAAATTACGACAGTCCGGCGGGGTGTCGTATGGACCAAGGGACGTGCTGGAGCTGCAAATCCTACCCGCACAGAGCCAAGCCCTTCTTGTCTTTGCGCTCTTGGCAGCCTTTGCGTCTTTGCGTTGAAACTGCGCGCCCTCTGCGTTCAACCGCCGGCGCGGCGCAAGGGCTCTGGTCGCTGCTCCTCAATTCGCCGCAGGTCCCGGCGGCGCCTCCGCCGGGGTGCGCGGCCACGCCACCAGCACCGCCTGCACCAGCGTCGCCAGCGGGATGGCGAAAAACGCACCCCACAATCCCCACAGACCGCCGAACACCACCACCGCCAGGATGATGGCGACCGGGTGCAGGTTGACCACCTCGGAGAACAGGAGCGGAACGAGCACGTTGCCGTCCAGCGCCTGAATCACGCCATAGGCGATCATGACGTAGGCGAACTGCTCGCTCCAGCCCCACTGGAAATAAGCGATCAGCGCCACTGGAAAGGTCACCGCGATCGCGCCGATATAGGGTATGACCACCGAGAGGCCGACCAATACCGCGAGCAGCATGGCATAGTTGAGCCCCATCAGCTTGAAGGTGACGAATGTCGCCGCCCAGACGATCAGTATTTCCCAGACCTTGCCGCGCACGTAATTGCCGATCTGCTGATTCACCTCCTGCCACACGTGCGCCGCAAGCCGGCGCTCCTGCGGCAGATAGCGGTTTATCCAGGCCAGGATGCGTTCCTTGTCCTTGAGGAAGAAGAACACCAGCAGGGGCACCAGAATGAGATAGATCGCCAGGGTGATGAGCCCGGCCACCGACGCGAGGGACACGGACAGCACCTTCTGCCCGATGCCGCCGAGTTCCGAACGCAGGGCCGCGATGAGATCCTGGATCTGCACTTCGGAAATGAAGTGCGGATAGCGCTCCGGCAGCCGCGACAGGGCCGCCTGGCCCTGCGCGATCATGTTGGGCAGCTCCTGGAAAAACTGTGTGACCTGATACCACAGCAGCGGCATGAGCCCGAACAGGACATAGATCTGGAAGGCCATGAACCCGGCAAATACCAGCAGTACTGCCACGATGCGGGGCACCCTGTAGCGCACCAGGAACCGCACCAGTCCTTCCAGGAGATACGCGATGACCACGCTGGCCAGCACCGGCGCGAGCATCTTGCCGAAGGTCAGCACCACGGCGAAGCCGATGACCAGCATGAAGGCCAGGATCACGGCCTGCGGATCGGAGAAATAGCGCTGATACCAAACGCGCAGGATCTGGATCATTGCGGCTCGCCGTCACCGTTTTCGGAGATCAATCGCTCGTAATGACGCCTGAACAGGACCTCCAACTCATCGATCACCTCGACCGCGTCCCGCCCCTGCATCACGTGCTGCGTCATCAGCACGGACGTCTCGTTGAGCATCTTGGCCTTGTTCAGCATGTGATAGGTCGCAGACAGACGCTTGAGCGCGCCCACCACACTCTCCTGTTCCGGGCGCGGGATCGGTGCGGGCGCGGGAATCTCCCGGGCTGTGCGCGCGCGGCCGTGCAGGAACTCGGCAAACGCCAACAGTGTGCGGCGCTCTTCTTCCGGGAGTTCGGAAAAAAATCTGAGCAGCTTTTTCTCGGTCTGGTTCATGCTGGACAACGGCATCCCAAATCGCCAATACGTCTGAACGGGATCCCTCCCCGGTTCAGGCCCCGCTCCAAAAATGCCGGTTACCCCGTCAACGGAATCCGCCCTTCATTCGACCTTGAGACGGAACACCGGGGGCTTGCGCCGCTCACGCATCAGGTCCACCTCCTTGACCGGTGCGGCAATCGCGCGATCCGTGGTCTCCTGCATCCCCTGCCACTCCATCCGCGCAGTCGCCGGAATCTCGTCGATATCGCCGGGCACCTTGCGCCCAGCCTCAACCCGGGGCGAAATACCATACCGTAGGTGAGATTGTCCGGACGGATCAGCAGCCGGCGGCATCACCTCGGGGGCAGACTGGCCGAGCCATTGTATAACACGAGTACACGGCGCCGACCACCGCTTCGCCCTTTCCCGCCCCGGTGACATGCGCCGTCGTCCAGCAGGCATTGTGGAACGGCTCTACGAGGAAAATCACCTCCGCCCGGCTGGGGCTGCTCCAGGAAAGGACAGTGGTAGTTGAAACCGATATCCGGCTTTTCGAGCCGCCGTTCGCTCATCTCGTCGAGGAATTCGGAACAGGGGGGCTGCACAACCGCGCAAAATTCATGGCGCACCGTCCTCCGGCACGGGTCTTGACGATCTCACCGGAGGGACAGGCGGCTACAGCCCGGACGCGAATCATGGAGAAAGGAACGGCGGCGCGCCCACACCACCGCCGCACTGCACACCATCCATCAGCATAGACGGTCGGACGGCGGGCCCCGCCGGGACTCAAGTCTGCTCGGTCTGATGCTCTTCGCAGTACTTGCGCGCGAAATTAAGAAGTTCGTCCATGGCCCGATGGCGGAACTTCTGCTTCTGGTGCACAAAGGAGAAGGGACGTTCGAGGAGCGGATCGAGATTGACCGCGACCAACGTGCCGAGCTGCAGCTCTTTGAGGATGGTCGCGCGCGACACGATGGACACGCCCATGCCCGCCTCTACCGCGCCCTTAATGGCTTCAGGGCTGCCCAGTTCCATGGCGATGGTCAGCTCGCTGCCATCCAGGCCCGCCGCATCCATATAATCGCCGATCACCTCGCGCGTGCCCGACCCTTCTTCGCGGCAGATGTAGGGAAAATCGATCAGGCGGTGAATCGAGATGCTTTCCTCACGGGCCAAGGGATGGTTGGGCGGCACGATGACCACAAGCTGATCCATCCTGCACACGTCCACCACCAGGTTCTTGTTGGCAACGGGCGCCTCCACGACCCCCAGATCGATGACGTTGTTCTCCACCATCGAGACGATGCCCTCGGTATTGGACACTTTGAGATGGATGGTCACGTCCGGGTATTTCGCCTTGAAATCGCCGAGCAGGGCGGGAAGCATGTACTCTGCGATGGTCGTGCTGGCGCCAAGGATCAGCGCGCCGCTGATCTCACCCGTCATCTCGCGCACCGCGTTCTCCATCTCGGCATAGAGCTGGAAGATGCGATCTGCGTATTCGTAGACCCGATGCCCCGCGTCCGTGAGGCTGATGCGGTTGTGGGTGCGATCAAACAGCCGTGTGTTGAAGTGCTCTTCCAACTGGCGGACCTGGAAGGTCACCGCCGGCTGCGTCATGTGGAGAGTCTCAGCCGCCTTCGTGAAGCTCAACAGGCGAGCTACGGTGTAGAACACTTGTAATCTGCGATCGGCCATGTGCTGCCCTTCCCCAAGGATCGACGACCCGATCTCCACGTCTTCCCACCGGAGAGACGGGCCGAATCAAAAAACGATTTATGCTCTCAATAGTAGCAATAAATCAATAACATGACCGCCTGAGCCGGCAAAACGCGACCTGTTGCTCATACATTTACCGTATCGGCGGACGAGTCCGGGAGCAGGCGGTCATATCCTGCACGCACCGCGCGTGGCGAAAAATGACGTCCGGGCACCGGCATTCAGGCGCTCAACATGCATTTGGCGCTACGCCTGAAAAAGCCTCTTCCGGCTTATCTGCTCTGGCTGCTGTTCCCACCGGGAACGCATGGATTCTACCTGCAATAGCGGGTCGGCGCACTGTTCTGCCTGGGCCTCACGGCGCGCACGATACTGCTGTGGCTGACATCGACCTCGCCGCTTTCCGCCCTTGCCCTCGCACTCGCAGCGGTCGGACTCGCGTTGCGCGCACTGGCCAAGACGGAACAGGACAGGGATCACGGCTGATCCCCGTCCCGTGCCGCTATCCGTCAGTTCACCGCAACCGCCGCCTGCTCGCCGGTTTTCATCTTCTTCCAGAAGAACGCGTAGTACATCACCGGGATCACCACCAGCGTGAGCAGCGTCGACACCAGGATGCCGAAGATCAGCGAGACGGCGAGCCCGCCGAAGATCGGGTCGTCGAGGATGAAAAACGCCCCGAGCATCGCCGCCAGCCCAGTGAGCACGATCGGTTTCGCGCGCACCGCGCCGGAGCGGATCACCGCCTCGTCGAACGGCATTCCTCTCGCCGCCTCCTGGTTGATGAAGTCCACCAGCAGGATCGAGTTGCGCACGATGATGCCGGCCAGTGCGATCATGCCGATCATGGAGGTGGCGGTGAATTGCGCTCCAAGCAATGCGTGCCCGGGCATGATGCCGATAACGGTGAGCGGGATCGGCGCCATGATGATGAGCGGCACCAGATAGGAGCGGAACTGCCCCACCACCAGCAGGTAGATCAGTACCAAACCCACCGAGTAGGCGATACCCATGTCGCGGAAAGTGTCGTAGGTGATCTGCCACTCGCCGTCCCACTTCAAGCCGTACTGATACGGATTGTCCGGCTGGCTGATGAGGAACTGATTGATGACGCCTCCCTCGTCCAACACCTTGTCCTTCAACGCCGCCAGGATTTCGAACATGCCGTAGAGCGGGCTGTCCAGCTCTCCGGCCATGTCGCCCATCACGTAGACCACGGGCAGCAGATCCTTGTGATGGATGGAGTACTCGCGCGCGCTCCGCTCCACAGTCACGATCTCGGACAGCGGCACCAGCGCGCCGCTGCGGCTGCGCACCTTGAGCGCGAGCAGCGTCTCGATGTCCGCCTTGTCCGCCACCGCAGCCTCCAGCCGGATCGGGATCGGATACTTCACGTTAGCGTCGCGCAGATAACTCACATCGTCGCCGCGCAGGGCCGCGGTCAGGGCCGTCGCCACCGATTCCTGCGCCACGCCGAGCAGGGCCGCCTTCTGCCGGTCCACGTGCACGATCAACTTGGGCGACGGATGCTCCACGCTGTCGTCCACGTCCACGATGTCCGGCGTACCCTCGAACACCGCACGCACTTCCTTGGCCACCCTGATCTGCCCGTCATAGTCCAGACCGTAAATTTCCGCCACCAGCGGCGAGAGCACCGGCGGACCGGGCGGCACTTCCACGATCTTCACGTTGGCGCCGTAGCGGGCCCCGATCTCCTGCAGGGGCTTGCGCACCGCAAGGGCGATCTCATGGCTCTGGCGCTCGCGCAGGTGCTTGTCCGTCAGATTGACCTGGATGTCACCCACGTTGGCCTCGCCACGCAGGTAGTACTGGCGCACCAGCCCGTTGAAGTTGATGGGCGCGGCGGTGCCGGCATATAGCTGGTAGTCGGTCACCTCCGGTATCGTGGCGAGGTAGCGGCCCAGTTCGCTCAGCACGCGGGCGGTCTGCTCCACCGTAGTGCCCTCGGGCATGTCCACCACCACCTGGAACTCCGACTTGTTGTCGAAGGGCAGCATCTTGAGCACCACGAGCTGCACCGCCGCCAGGCTCACGGAGGCAATGATCAGGCCCAGCACGGCCAGCGCCAGCTTGCGCCGATGGCGCCGTCCGCGGTCGCCGTTGAGGAAGGGGCCGACCACGCGCCGGAACAGTCCATACAGCCTGTCGCCGCCGGCAGCATGCTGCCCCTCCGTGTGCTCGTGCCGACGCAGCACCTTCAAGTACAGCCAGGGCGTGAACACGAAGGCCACCGCCAGCGAAATCAACATGCCCGTGCTGGCGTTGATCGGGATCGGACTCATGTACGGCCCCATGAGCCCCGTCACGAAGGCCATGGGCAGCAGCGCCGCGATCACGGTGAAGGTGGCGAGGATGGTGGGGCCGCCCACCTCGTCCACCGCCAGCGGAATCGCCTCCGCCAGGGACTTGCCGCCCATTTGCATGTGGCGGTGGATGTTCTCCACCACCACGATGGCGTCGTCCACCAGGATGCCGATGGAGAAGATGAGCGCGAACAGCGACACGCGGTTGAGGGTGAAGCCCCAGGCCCAGGAGGCGAACAGCGTGATCGCCAGCGTGATGATCACCGCCATGCCGACGATGAAGGCCTCGCGCCAGCCAAGGGCGAACAGCACCAGCAGCACCACGGAGGCGGTGGCGAAGATCAGCTTCTTGATCAGGGTCTGCGCCTTGTCGTTGGCGGTCTCGCCGTAGTTGCGGGTGATGGTGGCGTTGATGCCCTCGGGCACGAACACGCCCTTGAGCTGCTCGAAGCGCTCGATCACCTGGTTGGCGATGTCCACCGCGTTGGTGCCCGGCTTCTTGGCCACGGCGATGGTCACCGCCGGGAACTCGCCACGGGCCGCGATCCCCTTCGTATCGGCCGCCGGCCCGGTGCCGAACCACACGTACTGCTCCGGCTGGTCCGGTCCGTAGCGGATCTGCGCCACGTCGCGCAAATAAACAGGCGCACCATCGTGCACGCCCACGACGAGCGAACTCACCTCCTCGCTGGTGGTCAGGAAGCTCCCCGCCTGCACCAGGATTTCCTGGTTGTCCGACACGAGCGCGCCCGCATCGCGCGAGACGTTGCCGGCCATGAGCGCATGGCGCAGGTCATCCAGCGCGATGCCGTAGCCCGCCATGCGCTGCGGATCGAGCAACACGTGCACCACCCGATCCGGCCCGCCGATGGTGTAGATGTCGCGCGTGCCGGGCACGCGCTTCAGCTCCGCCTCGATGGCATGGGCCACCTGCAGCAGCTCATGGGCACCGCGCTCGGGATCCTCCGTCCAGAGCGTACCGGCCACGATGGGTACGTCATCGATCCCCTTGGGTTTGATGATAGGCTGCACGTGGCCAAGGTTGGGGGGCAGCCAGTCCTGGTTGGAGTAGATGGCGTTGTACAGGCGCACGATGGCCTGGGTGCGATCCTCGCCGACCTCGTATTCCACCGTCAGCACCGACATGCCCGGCCGCGAGACCGAGTAGATGTGCTTGACGCCTTCGATCTCGGAGAGCACCTGCTCGGCCGGCGTGGTGATGAGCTGCTCCACCTCGCGCGCAGTGCTGCCGGGCAACGGGATGAAGACGTTGGCGAAGGTGACGTCGATCTGCGGCTCTTCCTCACGCGGCGTCACCATCACGGCGAACAGCCCCATAAGGAAACCCACCAGCGCCAGTAGCGGCGTGATTTCCGAGTGCAGAAATTTCTTGGCGATCGCGCCCGATAATCCCAACCGCTCACTCATCGGCCGCCTCCCGCCTCACGCTCCTTGAGGTACACGCCGGCACGAATGGGGTCCAGGGCCACCTGCTCGCCCGCCTGCAACCCCGCCAGGATCTCGGTGGTCCCGTCGGGATAGATCCGGCCCGCCCGCACCTGGCGCAGCGCCACCCGCCCCTCCTGATCGAGCACGTAGACGCCGGTCAGCTCGCTGCGGTGCACGATGCTTTCGCTCGGCACCAGCAGTCGTTCCGATTCGCCCGTGACAAAGGCCACCTTCACGAGCATGCCGGGATAGAGCCCCTTGTGCTCCGCGGCAAGATTCACACGCACCCGGAAGGTATGGGTGACGTTGTCGGCATAGGGAAAGACCGTCAGCTTCGCCGCGTCGATGCTGGCGCCATCCACCAGCACCCGCGCCCGGCCGTTGGCCCGTACCGTCTCCACGAATCGCTGGGGCACATCCACCACCACGCGCAGGTTTTCCAGGGACAGCCCCGTCATCAGGGGCTGGCCGGGATTGGCCATCTCGCCGACCTCCACGTGGCGCTTGGTCACAATCCCGCTGTAAGGGGCCCGCACCACCGTATGCTCCACCTGTTCGGTCGCCTCGGCCACACGCGCCCTCGCCCCTTCCAGACGTGCCTGAGCGGACTTGAGTTCGGCGCTGGCCTTGTCCATGACCGACTTCGCCACGAGCTTGCGCTCGTAAACTTCCTTTACCCGTTCATATTCCGCTGCGGCCTCCCGGTGACGGGCCTCCGCCTCCAACAGGGCGGCCCGGGCCTGGGTCAGGCGCGCCTGCTGCTCGGTGTCGTGAAACCGCAGGATCACCGCCCCTTTCGGCACGTAGTCATCCACATCGAAGAGGATCTCGGCGATACGGCTCGAGGTCTGGGCCGAAACCGTGGACTGGTGAACGGCTTCAACGATCCCGTCGAACACCTGCTCCTGAGGCACCTTCCGATAAGCGGCCGACGCTGTCGGGAAAGGCGCGCCCGTAGCGGCGTAGGCGTCCGGAAGCACACAGATGACAATCAAGGCCAAGAAAAGCGTTGTTGCAGAGAACCGCACCCCGAGCATGCTATACCCCTATAGAAAACCTGAATGCGCCCATCATAACAGAGCCACCAATATTAGAAAACACTAATATTTCATGCAGTGCAAGGCTATTCTGCATCAACCCGCAGGGATACAGCCTCACCATGAGAGCCTGTTGCTGGCAAAAGGAACGGGGAAACAAGAGCGAAGTCGTTGGCACATGTCGCCCTGTAGCGATAGAGTCGTGGCCGCGGCGGAGGCGCCGCTGCGCACGGGAATGCGCCGCCACGGACTGTCCGCCCGCGGCGGCCGACGCATCGGGCACGGAGGCCCCGTGCCCGATGCGTGAGACGGTCTTTCCGGAATCGCTTATACCTTGAACTGATCCACGGAAGCCTGTAACCGGGTCACAAGGTGGGCAAGATCCTCACTCGCAGCGGCGGTCTGCTGCGCGCCCTCGGCCGTCTGCTCCGCCACGCGGCTGATGTTGACCACGTTGCGGTTGATCTCCTCGGCCACCGCGCTCTGCTCCTCGGCAGCACTGGCAATCTGGGTGTTCATGTCGTTGATGACCGATACCGCCCCGGCAATCTCCGCCAGCGCCTCGGCCGTCCGCTCCACGTGCTCCGCCCCCGCCTGCGCCTGACCCCGCGCCTGCCCCATCGCCTGCACCGCCGCCTCCGCGCCCCCCTGCAGCCGGCCAATCATCTGCTGGATCTCCTGCGTCGAGGCCTGGGTGCGCGAGGCCAGCGTGCGCACCTCCTCCGCCACCACCGCAAAGCCCCGCCCCTGCTCGCCCGCCCGCGCCGCCTCGATCGCAGCGTTGAGCGCCAGCAGGTTGGTCTGCTCGGCTATCCCGCGGATCACATCCAGCACCTGCCCGATGGTGCCCGTCTCGGCCTCCAGCCGCTGGATCGCCGCCGCCGCCCCTTCCACCCGGCTCACCAGCGCGTCGATGCCGCCCAGCGCCTCGGTGGCCACCAGCGCGCCGTCGCGCGCCGCCTGGTCGGCCCGCCGCGTCGCCTCGGCCGCGGCCGCGGCGTTGCGCGCCACCTCCTGCACCGTCGCCGCCATCTCGTTCATGGCCGTGGCCACCATGTCCGTCTCCGACTGCTGGTGCTGGATG
>Ga0265294_10001812_pt1 | contig 28523 bp, 25 predicted proteins | sample MunlanPumphouse3_FD_192504 | JGI IMG/M metagenome (GOLD analysis project Ga0265294, IMG submission 192504) | Groundwater microbial communities from a municipal landfill in Southern Ontario, Canada - Pumphouse #3 | ecosystem: Environmental > Aquatic > Deep subsurface > Groundwater | place...
CATTTCTCCCCTCAACTTTTAACTCCCCCTAACTCTAACTCCCGCTTCAACCCCCCCAATTTACCCCATATTCTGTCTTCTTCCCCCCTCCCCCCTCCAATTTACCCCATTTTCTGTCCCCCTGTCCTCTCCCCAATTTACCCCATATTCTGTCTTCTTCCTCCTCTCCTCCCTCCAATTTACCCCATATTCTGTCTTCTTCCTCTTCTCCTCCCTCCAATTTACCCCATATTCTGTCCTCCTGTCCTCTCTTCCCCTCAATTTATCCCACACCTTCCCCTCCCCTCTTACATCAGTTCACTATCATCCATCCGTCTTATCTCCCCTCAGAGATTCCCTTCACAGATCCCCCCACTTATTTCCACTCGCAGTAGTGGTACATTATCAGGAAAAAAAACCATATAAGATATCCAAGGAAAAATTTACAATGGAAAGCGAACCCTACAAGTCGACAGGTCTCTTTAAAAGATATATCAATCCTAATAAAATTTTTCAAAATCGTGAGGTCCTGCGACACAGTTACAGTCCAAAGGAACTCCCGCACAGAATGGATCAGATCGATTCGATCGCTGAGATCCTCGCTCCCGCTCTTCAGGGTGCGACTCCTTCCAACATCCTCATCTACGGAAAAACCGGGACCGGCAAGACAGCCACGGTCAAATTTGTCGGAGCCGAGCTGGAAAACGAGAGCTCGGAGTTTTCCCCGTGCAGACTTGTCCATCTCAACTGTGAAACCATCGATACCCAGTACCGCGTTCTTGCCCAGATCGCAAACCATGTCAGCGGTCATGATCTGAAAGCAAGCGACCGGGTCAAAAACACCATCCCTGCCACCGGATGGCACACCGATCAGGTGTATTCGGAACTCAAAAACGTCCTTGAACAGGCCGGGGGTCTCCAGATCATCGTCTTGGACGAGATCGACAAACTGGTCAAAAAAAGCGGAGACGACACACTCTATAATCTGACGCGCATAAACAGCGACCTGTTTTCATCGCGTGTATGTATCATCGGCATCTCAAACGATCTCACCTTCAAAGACTTTCTCGATCCGCGTGTGCTTTCCTCCCTCTCGGAAGAAGAGATGGTTTTCCCTCCGTACAATGCCGATCAGCTCAGGGACATCCTGCATCAGCGTGCCGAGATGGCGTTTTTCCCGGACGTCGTTTCCGATGAAGTGATCGGTCTCTGCGCAGCACGCGCAGCCCAGGAACACGGCGACGCACGCCGCGCTCTTGATCTCTTACGCGTCTCCGGCGAACTTGCCGAACGCGAAGGAGCCGAACGCGTCATGGTAAAACATGTCAACGGCGCCCAGGAAAATATCGAGACCGATACAATGAGTGAGTGCGTCAAAACTCTCCCCGCACAAAGCAAGATAGTATTGTGTTCGATGCTTCTCATGGCGGCCTCCGGTCAGAAAGTTTTCACCAGCGGCTCGGTCATCAACGTCTACCGCGAAGTCGCCGCGGAACTTGACACTGAAGCATTGAGTCACCGCCGCGTCTCGGATCTGATAAACGAGCTCAATATGCTTGGAATCATCACCACCCGCGTTGTTTCTCACGGCCGCCACGGCAGAACGACGGAAATTTATTTTAAGAGTCCGACCAATGACATACGTACTGTGATCATGAACGATTCACGGTTTCAGGAATGCGGCATTCTGCATCCTCTGGTAAAAAATCATGAAAAAGGTGAGTAAAAATGGATGAAAAGGACACCCTAATCCTAAAGGAACTCCGGAAAAACAGCAGGATCCCTGTAAGCGATCTTGCCGTTATGCTGGAAGTATCCGAGAGCGATGTGACAAAAAGGATCGCCAGCCTTTGTCAGGCAGGTATTCTTCGCCGGTGTACGGCAGTCATCGACTACTCGGCATTAGGTGTCGATGATGTTTCCGTTATACTCTCCCTTAAGGTAACACCGGAAAAAGGCCTGGGATACGACGGTATCGCAGAAAAACTCGCCAGATTCCCCCAGGTAGAGAGCATCCGGCTCCTTACCGGAAGCTACGATTTCCAGGTGACCATCACCGGCCAGTCTATGGCGGAGATCTCCCGGTTCGTCGCCGAGCAGATCGCATCCATCGACGGCGTCAGGGAAACCATGACCCAGATCGTGATGCGGACGTATAAGGAACAGGGCGTGGAAATGGCCCGGCCCGGAAACCGGGACAGACAGCTGATCACGTTCTAAATCGGGTCAATCATGCGAAATTTTGTATCAAAAGTAGCTGCCGAGATCCCGCCTTCAGGTATCAGAAAGTTCTTCGACCTCGTCCTCACGATGGATAACGATCAGGTTATCAGTCTGGGCGTCGGGGAGCCGGATTTCGATACCCCCTGGAACGTATCAAAAGCTGCCATCACGTCCATAGAGAAAGGGCTGACCATGTACACCTCGAACCGCGGTCTGCCTGATCTCTGTTCAGCTCTTTCCAAAGATCTGGAAAAAAGGTATCATACCCCATACTCGCCAAACGAGATCATCGTAACGACCGGCGTGTCGGAAGGTTTCGATGTCGCCGTACGCGCTGTTGTCGATCCCGGAGATGAGGTCATCGTTGTCGATCCGTGTTTTGTCTCATACAAATCCGAAGTGATCATGGCGGGAGGAAAACCCGTCTCTCTTCCCTGCGATGCGAAGGATCAGTTCAAAGTGACGCCTGACGCGCTGATGGAGAAGATCACGCAAAACAGCAAAACACTGATCATCAACTTCCCAAACAATCCGACCGGCGGGGTTATGGGGAGAGATGATCTGAAAGCAATCGCTGATATCATCATCGATCATGATCTTCTGCTGATATCGGATGAGGTCTATTCGGAACTGACCTATGAGGGTTCTCATGTATCGGCAGCGTCGATCGACGGGCTGTGGGAAAGAACGATCACCCTGAACGGATTTTCCAAGGCATATGCGATGACCGGATGGCGGCTTGGCTATCTTTGCGCGCCAAAAGAGATCTGCGATGCCGCACTCAAGATCCATCAGTATGTGATGATGTCGGCGCCGACGGCTTCTCAGTTTGCTGCGATCGAAGCACTGAAAAACGCCGAGGATTCAAAGAACGAGATGGTCGCCGAGTACAGGATCAGAAGGAACCTGTTCGTGAAAGGTCTCAATGATGTCGGTCTTCCCTGTCATATCCCGAAAGGAGCGTTTTATGCGTTTCCGTCCATCGAAGGCACCGGTCTTTCCGATGAGGAGTTTGCCGAACGCCTCTTAAAAGAGCAGCAGGTAGCCGTTGTTCCGGGCAGCGCATTTGGTGAAAGCGGCGTTGGTCACATCCGTACGTGTTATGCGGTGGACCGTGCAAAACTTACCGAGGCCGTGCGCAGGATCGGGGTCTTTGTCGAGTCGCTTTCGTGAACTATAATAACCCCTTCATTTCGAGTGGAAAGTTAATTTAACCTGAACCATTTTTTTATGGATAAACGTGAGATCGTCGCTAGGTTTGCCGATGCCGGATTTCTGGTACATCACCAGGTCGTGAACTATATCAGCGAATGCGGCGGAACCGGGGTCATCGAAGGGATCCTTGCCTCTCTTCCAAACGGTGTGACTGTCGTTACGCCAAAGGAAGTTCCGGCTATGACCCCTCTTCGGACCGACCGTCTGGATGTCGGCGTCAGCAGAACGCCCGAGATCCTTTGCGGGCGGGAGGGGAGTTCGGTCCCTCTCGCGGATCCAGAATCGTCTTACGCGATGTTTCGCGACCGGTACGATGCATTGGCCGGGATGCTGCGCGGAAGGGTGAATCCGATCCCGATCGAAGCTCTTGTGAGAACAGGCAACCGGTTCACTGATCAGGAGATCGGTCTTGCAGGCATGGTGACCACGATCTCAACCAGCGCGAAAGGTCACCGGATCGTTGAGGTGGAGGATCCGACCGGATCGATCAAGGTGCTTTTCAACAAAAACCGTGACGGGTTTGCCGAGGCCGAATCGATCATCCCTGACGAAGTCATCGGCGTGAAAGGTCAGCTGGCGCGCGACAGTATGGGCAGGACCCAGATGGTCTTTTCCGATACGCTGTTTCGGCCGGAGATCCCGCTGACGAATACGATATCCCCGTCGAAAGAAAAAGGAAAAGCTGTGTTCATCTCTGATATCCATGTCGGCAGCAATACGTTTCTGCCAAAAGCTTGGGAAAAGTTCTCGGAATGGATGCATGAACGCAAAGACATCGGCTATCTGCTGATCGCCGGCGATGTGGTGGACGGGATCGGTATTTATCCGGATCAGGACAAGGAGCTGGAGATCAAGACCATCTATGAACAGTATGATCATGTCGGCGACCTTATGGCGGCACTGCCTGACAGGCTGAAGATCGTGATCTCGCCGGGCAATCACGATGCGGTGAGAGGAGCCGAGCCCCAGCCTGCTCTGCCGGAAGAGTTTCGCAGAAATTTTCCGGAGAACGTCACCTTTGTTGAAAATCCGGCAGTCGTCAATATCCAGTCGGTCAGCGTCCTTATGTATCACGGGCGAAGTATCGATGATCTGATCAAGTTCATTCCCGGCGCTTCATACACAAAACCCGGAGAGATCATGCAGGCAATGCTCAAGCGCCGGCATCTCGGCCCGATCTACGGACAAAGAACGCCGCTTCTTTCCACGGACAAAGATGCTCTTGTTATTCGCGATGTGCCCGATATCATCCACACCGGCCATATCCATATCAGCGATGTCATCTCGTACCGCGGGGTCCTTGGCATAAATGCCGGAACATGGCAGTCGCAGACTTCTTTCCAGAAACTGATGAACATCACCCCGACGCCGGCGGAGGCAGTAGTTGTGGATCTTTTCACGCTTGCCTATGAAAAATTCTGCTTTCTTTAACTGATTTCGCTTTTCTCTTTGGGATATTGTAAAAGGATTAGTATTATTAGCTCCTCCGCCCATTAACATAAGGAGAAACCATTCCCATTTCACGGAGGTTTTCTATACCTATGGATTTGATCTATCTCGCTCCAATATGTGCCGTTTTAGGCCTTCTCTTTGCCATCTACTCCTTCTCTATCGTGAAGAAAGAGCCGGCTGGCGATGAGAAGATGCAGAAGATCGCTGCCGCCATTCACCTTGGCGCAATGGTCTTTCTGAATCGTCAGTATCGTGCAATCGGAGCTTTTGTCGTCGTTATTGCAGTCATTCTCGCTATCCTCATCTCCCCGTGGGCCGCACTCTGTTATGTTATCGGTGCAGGACTCTCGGCAGCTGCCGGATATATCGGAATGCACAGCGCAACAAAAGCAAACGTAAGAACAACCAATGCAGCAAAACGCGGAATCGCGGACGCAGTAAAAGTATCCTTTGCAAGCGGTTCGGTCATGGGTATGTCCGTGGTCGGCCTTGGACTCCTTGGTCTTTCCATCGTGTTCATCATCCTTGTAACGATCAACGGCGGATTTGCCAGCGTTGTCGGTGTCAACACTGTTGTGTCGATCCTTGCATCGTTTGGTTTCGGTGCCTCTTCCGTTGCTCTCTTCGCCCGTGTCGGCGGCGGTATCTTTACCAAAGCAGCCGATGTCGGAGCCGACCTTGTCGGTAAAGTCGAAGCAGGCATCCCTGAAGATGATCCGAGAAACCCGGCAGTCATCGCAGACAATGTCGGTGACAATGTCGGTGATGTTGCAGGTATGGGTGCCGATCTTTTCGAATCCTATGTCGGTTCGATCATCGCATCCATGGCTCTTGGTGTTGCAGGCGCAGCATTTGCGTCCCAGCTCTTCGGCGAAACCATCGCCCCGTTAAACCTTATTCTCCTTCCGATGCTCATTGCAGCATTCGGTATCATCGCAGCCGCAGTCGGAACGCTCTTCGTTCGCACAAAGAAGAACGAAAGCTCCGCGATCCACAAAGCATTCAATACCGGTCTTATTGTCGCAATCATCATCTCCATCATCTCGACCTACAGTATAACGAGTATCCTCTTATACGGTCAGTTCGGTATGGGATTCATGTTTGCCGCCCCTCTTGGTATGGGTATCTGGTTTGCAACCATCGCAGGTCTTATTGCAGGTTTCATGATCGGTCTTATCACGGAGTACTACACTTCGTTCGATTACAAGCCGACCTTAGGCATTGCAAAATCCTGTCAGACGGGTGCGGCCACTGATATCATCAGCGGATTTGCAAAAGGTATGGAGTCGACCGTCTGGCCGGTTCTTATCATCTCAGTTGCCATCTTCATTGCCTACCAGTTTGCCGGCATGTACGGTATCGGTATCGCTGCCGTTGGTATGCTGTCCACCCTTGGTATCTCCCTTGCAGTCGATGCATACGGTCCGGTCGCGGACAATGCAGGCGGTATCGCCGAGATGTCCCACCAGGATCACTCTGTTCGTGATATCACCGACACGCTTGATGCAGTCGGCAACACGACCGCAGCAATCGGAAAAGGATTTGCTATCGGCTCAGCCGCTCTTACCGGCCTTGCGCTTTTCAGCGCCTACGCACTCGCCGTCGGCATTGAGACGATCGATATTCTGAACACCAGAGTGTTCATCGGTATCCTCCTTGGAGGCATGCTTCCGTTCCTCTTCTCTGCCCTCACTATGACCGCAGTCGGCGATGCAGCTCAGCAGATCGTTGTTGAAGTACGCCGTCAGTTCAAAGAGATCAAAGGCCTGATGGAAGGAACTGCAGACCCTGACTACACGTCAGCCGTCTCGATCGCCACGAAAGCAGCAATCAAAAAGATGATGCTTCCGGGTCTTCTCGCGATCGCTGCGCCTCTCGCCGTTGGATTTATCCTCGGTCCGCTGGCTCTCGGCGGTCTTTTAGTCGGATCACTTGTCTGCGGATTCCTTCTTGCAGTTACGATGGCAAATGCAGGCGGAGCATGGGACAATGCAAAGAAGTATATCGAACTCGGTAACTTCGGCGGCAAAGGTTCAAACGCTCACAAAGCAGCTGTCGTCGGTGACACCGTCGGTGACCCGTTCAAAGACACGTCCGGACCTTCGATCAACATTCTGATCAAACTTATGTCGATGATCTCACTGGTATTCGTACCGGTCCTTCTTCTTCTGTAAGTCTGGATCAGAAAATCATTCTTTTTTTAAAGCGTATTCATCCGGCCGGCATACCGCGTCTATTCTGTTTTTCAAAATACTCCGGGATATCTGCGGATCTCTGAAAATGACAGAATACGAAATGTATGTTAAAAATGAGGAAATGTTACTCGTGGATCATCACGAGCATCATTTTAAATCGTGAAAGGGGATGGACCGCATGCGGGATCTTTGCCGGCATGATCAGCATCTCTCCCTCCTTGACAAAATGGGATACCCCGCCGATGGGGATCTCAGCCTCTCCTTCAAGGACGATCACGAGAGCATCGTACGGAGCAGAATGTTCAGAAAGTCCTTCACCCTTCTCAAAAGCAAATGCCGTCACCGTACCGCTTTTTTTATTGATGACCATCCGGGATACGACCGAGCCCTCCTGATAATCGGTGAGACCCTTCAAAGGCAGAGGCGTTCCGATCAGATCTTTTGTCTCTTTCATGATTTCTTATCAGTGTTCTTATGATATAAAGCCTCCATTCGCCGTTTTAGAGTACATAACCGGCAAGTTCTTCATTGTTTGATGCGGCAAAATCGCCAGATATGATCATCGGTTTTGGGTGAAAAGGAAAAATGCCGGGAGGCATGGTTCAAACTTCAGGATGAATGCAGGTCAGAAGGATTTGTGTATCGGGGATGAAAAAAAGAACTGCTGAGAACATCACCAATACTGATTCTCCATATGCTCTTCGCTTTATGAAATCAGTCAGGATCATGATAATTTCTTATCCGAGGTCTTCCGTCATAAACATATTTTTCGGAGATATTTAGAACCAGCGCATCATCACAACGGCGTCCTCCCCGTCCTTGTAATACTCGCCAAACAAAATGACATCTTCATACCCGATCTTTTTGTAAAAAGCTCTTGCCGGCGTGTTTCCGACCCGCACTTCCAGACTGCATCCGGTACATCCCTGCATGAAAAAATCCCGTTCGAGTTTACGGAGCAGAAGTCTGCCGATCCCAAATCCCCGCATATCGGGAGAAACGGCAAGATTACAGATATGCCCGTATTTTTCCTGATCGGTCTCTTCTATAGCCCCTGCTGAAAACCCGATGATCCGTCCTTGCGCCTCTGCTACATAAAACGATGTCAGAAAAACCGTCATCATCTCAAGCATTGCCTTATAATCCCAGGGATCTGGGAAACAGAGAAGCTCGACCCGGTATATATCCGGAATATCTTCGATCGTTGCCTTCCTGATCAGACAGCCGGCGGCGGTCCCGCCCACTCCTCTAAAGGTTACCATTTGCTATTTTTACTATTGGGCGCTAACCAATATAGCATAATGGTTAGCGTATACCCCTTCACCGGTCTTCGCCCCGCTCCGGATGCATACCGAAGCGTGCCGTCAGTCCCGTACGATGTCATCAGCGCTGAAGAGGCTGCTGCAGAAATAGAAAAAAATGAACGTTCTCTTCTTCGGGTCATTCGTCCCGATGCGGAACTCATGGATATCGATCCGCATGATGATCGTATTTATGCGAGGGCTGCAGAAATGTTTGCCAAGATGAAGGCAGAGGGACTTTTCATTGAAGATGATACACCCTCTTTCTATATCTATCAGATAACCCTTGACGGCGAGCTGTTCACCGGTCTCGTCTCCTGTGTTTCTGTAGCTGAATACAATGATGATACGATAAAAAAACACGAACTGACACGGTACGATAAAGAAGAGGACAGGACCCGGCATATCGATGCGGTATCTGCCCACACCGGTCAGGTCTTTTTACTCTACAAGGACTCCGGCCTCATCCATCAGACCCTGGTCAGCATCGCCGCCGCCCACACGCCCGACGGCGAATATATTTCTGCCGGCGGCAATCTCCACCAGATTTTCCGGGTGGCGGATCCCTCTGACGTTGAAAAGATCACCGGACTATTTGCCAACATCCCCAACCTCTACATCGCCGACGGTCACCACCGGGCGAAGTCGTCGGCAAATGTTCTTGACCGCCGTCTTGCAAACGGCCGTGCGACCTCTGATGCGGAAAAGTTCATGAGTGTCCTCTTTGCGCATGACTCGGTCCGCATCTACGGATATCACCGTCTCATCAGGGACCTCGCCGGCATGAATGCCGACCAGTTCCTGGGCGATCTCGCCCTCCGGTTCACCGTCACGCCGCTCAAGAAGGTCGATGTCTCCAAAAACACCATCCCGGTCAAAAACGACGGATCGATGCATATCATCCACCTGTATCTTGAAAGCCAGTGGTATGAACTGACCCGCCCGGTCGATCCCGCCGCCGACGCCATTTCACGGCTCGACGTCTCCGTTCTGCAGGAACTCGTCCTGGATGACATGCTTGCGATCTTCGATCCCCGCGGCGATCCGCGCATCTCCTTTGTCGGCGGGTTCGCCCCGCTTGCCGACGTGATCCGGGATGTCGACAACGGAGAGTTCTCGGCGGCATTCATCATGCAGCCGGTAACTGCCCAGCAGGTGATCGATGTCGCCGACGCCGGACTGATTATGCCGCCGAAGTCGACCTGGTTCGAGCCGAAACTTCTCTCCGGCATGGTCATCCACGAGATCCGCTGACAAGCGTTCAGCATCTCCTCTCTTTTTTTCGATCTGGCTATACCTACTTAAACCCTCAGAGGAAAGAGTAATGCATCAATGCAAACATTCGATTTGATTCTCATCGGGGTCGGCACAACCGGAAAAACTCTTGCAAAACGATATGCGGCGGCAGGAAAATCAGTCGCGGTGATAGAAAAATCCGCTGACATACAGGACGGGATCTCTGCTGATCAGGCGGATATCGTATCGCATTTTCTCGCACACAAATCGGATTTTGTGATGCTCCATCCCGGTCTCTCCTTTGATGAAAAGGATATATGGTACAGGCGAGCCATCCAGGAGAAGCGCAGGTTTCAGGCAGCCCGCGCTAAAGAGGATCTTGATGAGCTGGAAAAACTTGACAATGTATCCGTATTTCGGGGGTCAGGGTCGGTCATCTTTGAAAATGAGGTAAGGATCCTGTCCTCAAAGGAGACATCGGTCATCTCCGGATCAAAGATCGTGTCTGCTTTCGTACACCGGTCACCGTTTCCGGAGATCAGCGGGCTTGACACCTGCCCGACTGCTTATACACGTGAGAAGCTCATGGATCTTGAGGACCTTCCGCGTCGTCTCGTCATTCTCGGCGGGGGTCGGGCAGGGCTTGAAACTGCTTCGATCTATGCCGGATTTGGATCTGCCGTCACCGTCTTAGAGGAACATATGACGGTTCTCGCAGAAGAAGATGAAGACATCTCTGCAGAAATAAAAAAAGTTCTTGAAGAACGGGGTGTTACCTTTAAATCCGGCTCCTGTGTCGAAAAAATAGCAATAGAAAAGGGTTCATCGCTGATCTCTTTCACCTCAGATGGACAAAAACAGGAGATTTCCGCCGACGCGATTTTGCTATGCTCCTCTGGGGATCATGCCGCAAATGACGATCCCCGGACGCCCTCAGGTATGTGCATCTCCCCGCCTTTTTCGCGTATTGGACAAACTGAACGTGAGGCACGGGCTGCCGGCTGCAGTGTTCTGATCGCAAAACTTGCTGTAAGCAGGATTTCAAAGGCAAAGGTCACCGGTCAGACGGCCGGGATGATGAAAACGGTCATCGATGCAGATACAAAAAAAATTCTCGGCGCCGGTTTGTTTTGTGCGGGGTCGGATGAACTCATCAGCATCATACAACTGGCAATGGATCAGGATACTGACTACACAGTTTTGCGGGACCAGGTGTTCCCCCATCTGACCATTGCCGAAGCGTTCAACGAATTATTTTCGGTTTGAGAGAGCGGGATCTATTATTTTTTCTGTACAGGGACCTGGATCTCCGAGAGCCAATCATCTTCGCTCTCCTTGTTCCAGATTCCGTCGATGTAACATTCTCTGGGGCTTCCCGTCACAGTGTACCCGTTTTCCTCGATCCATTTGAACACGAATGCATATGCCCTGCCTAGATCACTATAGTGTCCTTTGTGCATTACCGATACTGCGGTGACGGCCGGCATTTTTTTGAATATGATACCGTCAACTTCATTGCCGAATCGGTCGACCGCTTCACAATACTCGACATTGATGTCTTTTTCCCGGCATTCTGCGTCGAGATAGACAACAAAGCAGTATCCCGGCACCGTACATTTGAGATCAGGGTTTGCTTTTGCACACGCAGCGCCTATTGCCGGAATCTCCGTGAAGTATGCATCATAGTTTGGGATCGTCATTTTTTTCGAGTAGACGATACACTCGGGAATTTCTTTGATGGTTGCCTGATAATTCATAAAATATTCCTCCTCCTTTCCTTGTAAAATGAAATCGATTCGGGAGAGCTGATCGTTTTTCTCTGCAATGTCGGTTTCGAGCTGCAGTTTCCGCTTTGTCAGGATCTCTTTTGCATCTTTGCCTGCGAGAATGTTTCTGATCTCGTCGATCGAAAGACCCGCCTGACGCAGGGACTGTATATAGTGAAGCTTGACGAGCTGATCGGTCGTGTAATACCGATAGCGTGCCAGATCGACTTTTTCCGGTTGAAGAAGCCCGATCTCGTCATAATACCGCAGAGTTTTTACGGTAGTTTTACTCAGCTTTGAGAACTCGCCGATCTTAAACATCATCTCACCCAAGTTACGTTTTTATTTGTGTGATAAATTCAGTATCTACTCTCCGGCAGCGGGAGAGTTGGCATGTTTATACATTGTTTTTTCCAAAAAAAGAAATGATGCGAACTCACGCATACCCGGGCGGGTGTTCGTCGGTTTTCTTCTCTTCTTCTTTGCAGCCGTAGAACTTTTCAAAGAATGCGGTGAAGTTCTTTTCGCATTTGGTGATGAGACCTTCGTCCACATTTTCCTTGGGGATATTTTTTGCCAGTTCGGCGGAGAGGATCTCGATCAGCTGGAAGGCGGAGTCGGGTGTCATCGTGATCTTGGTCTCGGTCCCGTTGTAGAGGACGAGCTCAAGGTTCAGGATCCAGAGCGGCGTATCGCCTTCCCGTTTGTAGGTGTTGACATCGATCATGTGCCAGTCTTCGTCCATGGTTCCGGCCGAAAGCGTGTAAGCCTGCTGGACACGGTTTCCGTAGAGCGATGTCAGATGCTGGATGATCCAGACCGCACTTTTCTGTTTGTCATCTTTGATCGCATAGAGGAGATCATCGAAAAATGCCGCTGAGTTGACATGGCATGCAGTCATGAGGACCATGGTTGCGTTCGCTCCAAGCAGCATGGACATGGCATTGACGAGTTTCGGGAAGGTTTTTCGGTCGATCGGGTCGATGAGATGATACTCAAAGACTTCCCTTACAGGTTCAAGAATGGCGGGATTCGTTTCCAGGATATCTGCAAAGGAACCGAGATCTGTAAGAAATTGTTCGGGAACCGGTTTGTGCGTATCGTTTGGCTGTTCTTCAGGCTGAGGGACCGTCTCCTCTGCAGAAGCTTTTTTCCGGGAGGTTTTTGCCGGTTTTGGTTCAGTCGGTTTTTCCAGTTTGGGTTTTACCGTTCGTTTTTTCGGCGCAGGAGAGGGGGTGTCACTCATGATACAAGGTACATCGTTTAGAGATGAAAAGATGTTCGTTTGAGATCGTCGGCGATGAGTGAATGGTCTAAAAAAAGTGTACCCGAGAGGGTGGGTACTCTGGTAAGCCGGTTACACCGTTCAGATGTAGGGGTTACGCAGTGGTTTGAGAGCAGCGTGGTCCTTGTGGGCCCTGTGCTCAAGGTACTTCTGGTTTTTGGTGATCTTCTCGGTTGCGAGTTTCTCGACGAGTTCAAGACCCGGCTTGACGCCGTCCATCGACTCGGCAATGATCCAGCCTGCTTCGACTGCCTTGTTGAAGGCTGCCTCGCCGGCTGCGGAACGGACGAAGACGGTTGACCATCCATCGGGGGTTCCAACAGATCCGGTTGAGATATCTGCCATGTTTGCGACGTAGTCAAGACAGACGTGGCATCCGGGCTGCTCATATTTGTGAGTGACCTTTAAGGGGATCTGTGAGTTTACACCGCGTTCGGTGTAGACGGAGAATTTGCCCTTTCCGATGTCCATCTTGGTGACATTTTCGATCTTGGTTGCACAGTGGTCTTCGACCATCTGGAAGAGTCCCTGGTAGGGGAAGTTTTCCATACAGAAGATACCGAGTGCAAGTACAATCTTGTCGGGGACGTCACGCAGACCGACCGGGTAGAGCTGTCCTTTACGAACGGCCTGGATCTGACACGGGGTTCCGACGATACCGATCTTGTCAAGACCATAGCTGCGGGTCGCCTCTTTGATCAGTGCAAGGTTCGGTGAGACTGAGTATTTGGTTCCACGGCTGGCGAAGAGTTCTTCTACCGTTGTGGCGATCATTGGTTCAGGCTTGTACGGCTCTGATCCTGGTCCTGCGACGATTGCTCCGTCAATAATGCCTGTCTCAAGTGCGTAGGCAAACATTGATGTGACGATTCCTCCGTCCTGGGCCTTTGCGAGAATGTCTTCACAGCCGGATTTGGCTTTGTAGACTGCCTTGTATTGTCCAAGATATTCCATTTTTTTCGCCTCCAGGACCCTCAGGGTTTCATAACCTCTGCAATGAGGTTAGTAATTGATTCATACTGTCCACAGACGTCGAAGCTGAAGAAGCTTCTCGGGCACTGTGCGTAGCATGCTCCGCATTTGATACAGAGATCGCGTTCGATCTGCGGTTTGCCGTACTGCATTGTGACTGCACGGACCGGGCAGGCTGCTGCGCAGCTTCCGCAGCCGCAGCAGAGACCCTGGTTGATGACTTCGGTCATCAGGTCGCAGCCGCATGCTTCGGTTCCTGCTGCCGCAAGGTTCATGAGGGGCGTAAGGTATGCGGTTGCAAGTGCCTTCTGCTCGTCGTTTCCTTTCAGTAACAGGTATGCCATAAGGCAGACGTTTCTGATCTGCTGCGGCGTCGGCGCACAAGCGGGGATATAGACATCCACCTTGATCAGGTCGCCGATCGGCAGGTAACCCTCATGCTGGGGTTGGTTCTGCTGGCCTCCGCGGCAGAAACGGGTCGTGTTTCCGTAGCAGGCGCAGCCTCCGAGAGCCACAACAATTGCTGCGTTCTCACGGGTTTCTAAAATCTCTTCCATTGAGCACTCGTCGTTGATACAGACGGAACCCTCGACTAATGCGACATCCATTTTGGGGATGTGACGCACATCGGCGAGAGTCAGACAGTAGACGAGGTCAGCGTATTTATCGAGGATTGTAAGTAATCCTTCGTAGTTATCTGCAAGGGACACGAGACATCCGGTACAACCGCTCATGTGTACATGTCCTACAGTAATCTTGTCAGCCACTGGCTTCTCCTCCTTTGGTTTTGTAATAATTGGCTTTTGTTCGACCTTTGCGTCAGCTGGTTTTGCACCAGGCTTTGCGTCCTGTTTTCCCTCGCTGACAGCCTCATTACCGAACAGTAAGCCTTTGAGTTTATCTAGTAATCCCATTTTCAGCTCTCTAATTCCTGTAAGATGACAGTTACAGTTTTGGGAACAGCTCCTTGAACTTCCGGACTTAATTCGAGGGCAAAATCCTCAGAGTCCGGAGCAGGAATATACCCGGGCTGGCACCCGATAATAACAATATCCATTTTTCCTTTCAGTCTGCCGATCGGGTCGAGCAGATTTCCGGAATGGGCATCCATATAACGTTCACCTCTGCCTTCGGGCAGAAGATCGGCGGGGATTTTAGTAACGTCTCCGGGTTTTCCCCCGAAGTCCATCGCGTCCACAATGATCAGTTTCTTTGTGACTTCCGGATCCAGCATCGAAAAGATGAGGTGAGGGCCGCCAAGGCCGACATCCATTGCTTTTACATTGTCAGGAAGTTCGTAGTCAGCTAAAGCTCTGATCACTACCGGACCAAATCCGTCGTCGCCGAAGAGTTCGTTACCGACACCGGCGATTATTATTTCTGGGAACAGTCCTTCCATGGTATATGCTTACTCAAGGAGCTTCTGTGCAACGAGCTTGTTGTTTTCATCCAGCACAATCATGTGGGTTGCGCAGGAAACACAGGGGTCGTATGCACGGACGATAACTTCTGCAAGTTCCCAGGGTGCGCCGGTAAGTGCACGGCTGCAGACTGGGAAGTTCCAGGTGGTCGGAACAAGCATGGAGAACCACTCGACTTTGCCGTTGCGTACCTTTGCAAGGTGAACGTCGCATCCGCGTGGTGCTTCATTTGCTGCCCATCCGATCTCGCCGTCTCCCTGTGGGATGACGTCTGCACAAACCGGGGCGCTGGTGTCAATTGCATCAACTGCCTCGATCATCTTGTAGATACAGTCCATGTATTCCATTGCACGGGCAATGTTTAATCCCATTGCGCCTTTGCGGTCATAGTTCTGGTATTTTACAAGACGTGCACGGGGACCGACCTCAACAGGCTGTCCGTCGTACAGGGGTACGCCGGTGCATGCCTGCATCTGCGGCCAGGCTTTCGTGCCTGCTTTTGTGGTTCCGCCGATCGGGTATGCGGGGTCTTCGAGAGTGATCTCTTCTTCGCCCATATACCAGTCCCAGGGTCTGACTTCAAGCCAGCGTGCCGGGTCCCACTCAGGATTAAGATCAAGGGAGGAGCTGCCGTACATCGGAGCTGCTGCCATGTAACCCTGGTTGTGGTAACCGAGGTCTTTTGGAATGGCAACTTCGCGGCCGCACATCTCTGCCCAGTCACGTTTCATGTAGTTCTCTTCGAGAGCAATCATGAACTCCATCTGTTCACGGGCAAGCTTGAGTCCCTGCTTTGCAAGATCGAAGATCTTTGCTTTTGCACGGGGAGTGATATTTTTGTACATACCTCCAACACGGGGGTTGGACGGGTGTACTGCTTCGCCGCCGACGATCTCGCCGATGGTCTGACCGATCATACGAAGGGTCTGGATACGCTTTGCGACAGATCTGACCGGCTCTTCTGGGCTGAAGGGGTTGACCTTGATGTCGGTTCCTGGCAGATATAAATCAGGCAGTGCAAGGATATCATGCAGAGCATGGGAGTGCAGCCTGTTGGCGCACTGTAAAATCACGCGCAGGAGATATGCGTCGTCTGGGATCTCAACACCCATTGATGCTTCCATTGCCTCAGTTGCGGCAAGCGTGTGGGCAATCGGACAGATACCGCACACACGGGAAGCGATCTTTGGGACCTGCTCATAGGTTTTACCGATGGCAAGTTTCTCTACTCCACGAACCGGGGTGATAGAAAGCCAGTCTCCGCGCTCAATGATGCCTTCATCGTTTACTTTTAAAACGAGCTTGGAGTGACCTTCATGTCTGGTGGTCGGGGAAATTTCTACTACTTTCGACAATGTTTTCGCCTCATCCTAAATTATTTAGGTTTTCAAACAGCTATACAGGAATATTACCATTGTCCTTTTGGATTAATGACACGTACAGATGTACGCTAATCTTATTCTCTTTCGCGATGCTAATTAATGGTTTCCTATTTGATCGAAAAAATCAATGACTTATTTTTAGATTTTTTTCAAAAATAGTTTTAGTGGATATATAATTAGTATTAAATTGTACATAATTATAATTAAGTACAACGAATGACCTGATTCGCCTTATATGCTCTTCTTTTCCCCTCTCACAGGGCACGCGCTCTCCGGCTGGCTAATCTTCCCGAAACAAAGTAACTGATTTTCCCCTGATTTTTTGCGAACGTTAATGAGTCTTTCCCGAAAAAAGAATCAGCGGATCCCTGCAAAATGCCGATTTTGTTTATAAATAAACTCAATACTGAACAAATCCCGGGATCTGTCTCTGAACTTCGTTGATCACATCTTTCAGCGGTTTTTTCAATGCAGCCGCTGCTATTTTCATATCTTCAAACTCAGGTTTTGCTGAAATGATACGTCCCGCGTGTTTTGAAACCTTGACCCGCACAGAAAATTCCTCACCGGAGATCATAAACCGATACGCTTTCCTTTCGCGTTCTGCCACGATCCGCGGCTCCTCTTTTACCCGCACTCCAAGCGTTCCCGTCTCCTCCATCAGGATCTCGGTCAGGGCACGGTACCGTTCAAGGGTCGTGATCACCGATATCATAAAAACAGGACGATGCTTTTTCCCGAATCCCTGGGTAACGAACACATCAACGGCCCCGGATGCCAAAAGCCGCTCGACAGCATAGCCGATCACCTCTCCGGACACGTCATCGATATTCGTCTCGAGAATAACGATCCGTTCCTCCGTCAGATCAAAGATATCGCCCTCAACGATCAACAGCCCCGACTCCTTTGCATAGCCGGTTTTTTCCGGCGTCATCGAAGGGATCGACTGCCGAAAAACCGCAAGATGTGCCAGAAGCGAGGCGCCGGCCGGCGTCGTACGTTCCATCTTTGCAGAGCTTTCGGCAGCCGGCATTCTGTGCCGTGCGCAGATCTCCAGTGTTTCAGGCAGACAGACCCCAAGTGCCGGCGGTTTTGCATACACCGGACAGGAAAGAAGATCCATTGCATCCAATAGTGCAAGCGGGCACAACACCTCCGTCAAAACCCCGGAAGGGGAAAACGCTCCTTCATGAAACTTCGAAAACACGGCCTCCAGATCCGAAAAAACCGCATATGCCTTTTCCTGAGCGGCCGCCGAAAGATCCAGCGCCTCCATAACCTTTTTTGGATCCTCTCCTCTCATTTTGGAGACAACATCCGCGGCATTTTTTCCTATATCCTTTGCATCGCCAAGATCAGTCAGAGCCGCCGCTAAGGCGGCTCCGCTGATACCTGCGGTACCTGGATCAATGAATAACGTTCTCATTCCGGAAACGGTTTTTTCATCTCAGCATAGATCGACTGGGCAAGCTTTGCCACCTCGGCCGCCTTCTCGTTTGCGCCCGGAATCGACCGGGTCAGATATGCGCCGTTTTCCGCCTCTTTTGCCGCTGTTTTCGCGTCCATATCAAACAAAGCGGCAACCGCGGCCGGAACCGTGATATTGATGATCGTATGTCCGATATACTGAAGCTCCTGGGCAATGATCGCTCCGCACTGGAGAGCGATACCCCAGTTGGGATCATCTTTGTTTTTACCCTCGAGGGCAAAAGCCGGCACCTCTTTTCCGCTCAGATTCTCCACATGATAGGGTCTGCCGTCGATGTTCACGTCATAGGAAACATAGGAATCAAAACCCCAGTAACGCTCGGTGAACTTATCCGTGCGTCTTCCATGCGACCTCAGCTCCGTGAATTTCAGATCGATCTCATGCCCCGTGAACCCTGAAAGGATCGCAGAACCCCGCTTTTCAACATACGCTCTGCGCTCTTCGTCCAGAAGTTTTGCCGCATCTGCCACTGTTTTCCCATTCTTCATCATTTCATAGGTCAGATCCGCTCTGCGGCAGACAGCCCGGTCGCGAACTCCTTCGGATGCCAGGATGCAGACGTTGGTGATCTTTCCCCGGGAAACCTGCTCGGCTTTCCTTGCGATGGTGTTCAGACTGCAGATGGCAAGTTCCGGATCGATAAATGAATTCATCTTATATTCCCGGATAACCTCAGCTGCCGCAAACACGTCTCCGCCGTTCTGCAGTAAAAGCCGGAGCGCCGGCACGATATCTCCAAGCACATGGCCTAACGGAGCATTCACCGGCCCTCCGGAAAAACCTGCGCCGATCATCGGCGCTTCTTCAAACCCGGCAAAGATCTCGGAAAACGCCATCGATCCGATAACCGACGGTCCGCCCACATCTTTGAGGATAAGAGCAAAGTCTCCTAAAAGAGTTGCCGTGTCATACTCTTCACGGGTCCCCCGGATATGCAGTTTTTCCGGCAGGTTTGCCGCATCACGGGCGCCTTTTCCCGCCATATACGACGAGTTGACGGCGCCGAATTTTCCAAACTCTTCACCCAGGATCGCATCAGGGTGGACGATCTCCATTATCACCGTTGCGCCGATCAGTGCCGGCCAGAGACCAAGGGGCGTCACTCCCGCACCTGCCATGGCATTGAGCATTGCTTTTGTTCCGACCTGTGCGCCGTTGTAGGCAAGCTCCGGGATGTTGTAGTCTTCGCCAAGTGCCGAGTGACCATAGATCGTCCCGCCGGAGATGAATCCGGGAAGGGTCGATCCGTCGACTTTTGTCAGCTTCTTCTCCTCAAGGGCTTTGTAGATCGCCATGTAGGCCGGAAATGCCTGGATCCTGTGGGTGGATTTTCCGGTAACCAACGCAATAGCGCTGGTCCTGGCTCCGCCTGCATGCATGCGTGCCATTGCGCCGAGTTTTCTGTTCCCGAGAGGGACGCCCGAGCGTGCTGCCGATCCCGCAAAATAAGCGAGAGCGGCAACGATCAAAGCGGCATTTTCAGGAGCCGCTCCTGAGCTCATCGCCGCCTTTACGGCTTTTTCGATCACCGTATCCAGGGGAAGTTCACCGAGCGCCGCGTCGAGAATCGTCATTTTTTCCGCACAGCTGGTCTTCTTTCCGGAGATCGAACAGAATACGTCTTCCGCGATCGAGTTGGCAGCCGCATAGACGGGAAGTACAAGAGAACCGTGCCCCTTCGTTGCCGCCTCCAGTTTATCGTTGGACAGAGAATCCGGCTGATAGGTTGCCGCCATCGATGCGGCTAAGATAATGTTTTGTTTCGTGTTGTCAGTCATGAGATGTTCACCCCTCGTTTTGTGAGAGTTGGATGTTCAAACCATATATAGATTTCACAATAGGCCACAACTAATTAAATTTATCTCTGCCGTCAGAGCAAAATAGATAGAGTGGCAATGGTTTAGCCGCTCGCAAACGATCCGGCATCTGCGCCGGCAGAAGACCTTTTTAGAAAAAAGTGATTGGGATTATACGCTGAGCTCTTCGCGAAGTTCTGCGAGGGTCGCCTTCCTCTCCGCGTAGGCATCGTGCTGATGGATACTCTCCTCATTCGTCTGCCGGATCGTGATATGGGTATCCCCGGGCAGGTCAACGAACGTGGAAACGACTCTTCTTGCCATCTCACGAACACAGTCTTCGACGAATCTGGCGTTCTTATGAGCTGCCATCACGACATAGCTTTCATCGCCGCGTTTCAGGAGTTCGTAGATCTTTGCGCTCATCGACTCCTTGAGAACCGTCACGATCTTTTCGAGCGGGACAATGATATCGCCGTCCGTCTCCACACAAAGGAAACCCCGTCCACGCTGGTTGTGGCTTGCCATCGGGATCTCGTTGAAGAACGCATCGATCTTCTCTTCGGGGATCTCGAGCTGCTCCATCACATGCATCGCATGATCCTTCATGATGTTTTGTGCGCAGGGACATGCCGTGATACCCGTTACCTCGGCGCCGACGCTTTTTCTGACGATCGGCTTGCCGTTCGTCCTCTCGGCAACTGCGTGGGCATATACATTGATGACCTCCTGACATGACGTCTTGGAGACCGGGGTCTCACGGTTCATCATATAGAAGCTTTTCATGAAAACCTCCGTACGGTCTGCATATTCATGATGATCGAGAAGTTTTCGTGAAACGATCCCGCATACATCCTCAATACCTTTGACATCACCGCTCGTTGCCTGCTGGAGCACCTCATCGATCACTTCAAAATTTCTGGAAAGGTTTGCGCCTTTCAGACTGCTTGGCAGATCGACAAACACATCAAACTCTGAGATGAAAATAGCCGGCCGGGTCTTCCCGGGTCTGCCGACCTCGACAAGTTTTCTGACATTTTTCACACCAACACGCGTCAGGCTGATTCTCACATCCGGGGCGGTGGACTGCACATCTGGTAATGACATTATATATCGTGTCCTGTTTTCGTTACTTTGCCGTTTTTGGGTTTAAAGGCAAGTCAACGTGTAACTATGTGTATGGGGATGAGGGTATATAATTTTATACGTATGCGGACTCCATCTACTCCTGAAGATATGATGCGGAAATATCCTGTGACTGATAATGATATCGGTTTAATTGCTGGAAAATGCGTCGCGATCCTTGGTTACGGCTCGCAGGGCCGCGCCCAGGCCGGAAATCTTCGTGACAGCGGCGTCAATGTCATCATCGGGAACCGGCCGGGAAAAAGCTTCGATCAGGCCGTTTCCGACGGGTTTTCCGTCATGTCAGTGCAGAATGCGGTCATGCGCTCTGATATCCTTGCAGTTTTCTTCCCCGATGAATCCGCGGCGGAGATCTATGCAGAAGACATCGCTCCGTTTCTCAAAGAGGGCCAGTGTCTGGTGTTCGCCCATGGATTCAACATCCATTTCGGCTTCATAACTCCGCCGGAATACACCGACGTCGTCCTCGTCGCGCCAAAAGGGGTCGGACCCATGGTCAGAAAACTGTATCAGGAAGGGTCCGGGGTCCCCGCACTCGTCTCCGTCCATCAGGATCACACCGGGCGCGCACTGAACACCGCTCTTGGATTTGCGGCAGGTATCGGCTCGGCCCGTTCGGCAGTTCTCGCCTCGACGTTTCGAGACGAAACCGAAACCGATCTTTTTGGCGAACAGGCCGTCATCTGCGGCGGTCTCCCGGCCTTGATATCCGCGGCGTATGACACCCTCGTCGATGCCGGCTATCCTCCGGAACTTGCCTTCTCCGAGTGCGCCCATGAAGTGAAACTGGTCGTCGATCTCATCTATGAAGGAGGTTTTGCAAAAATGCATGACTTCGTCTCAAAAACCGCAGGTTACGGCGGGATCACCCGCGGCGGCCGGGTCATCGGCGAAGATTCCAGAAAAGAGATGACAACGATCCTCAACGAGATACGCAGCGGGGAGTTCGCGGATGAATGGATGGCCGAGAAGCGTTCCGGGAGTAAAACGTATACCGGCCTTGTTGAACAGGTGAAAAAAAGCGACATCGAGACGGCCGGAAAAACATTCCGCGATCTCCTGAAATGATCAGTTCGAAAAACAGAGTTTCCTGACGGTTTTTCCCTCAAGGCGAAGCTTTCCCTCCCGGAGAAGCCCGCTGACCTCCCGTTCGAGCTCCTCCCTCTCCCGCCCTTTCGCCGCGCCGAAATACGGGTTTGAGTTCAGCTGAAGCCTCACCGTCTTCGCCCGCTCGAGGCCGAGAAGGAACGAGATGAACTCCGGCGTCGTCAGCATCCCGTCGACTTCCTTTGCTCCGGCAAGGATCATCTTTGCCGGACTGCCAGCCGGCGGCGCCTGTTTTACCTTCCGGTCCCCGCAGACATCGCAGTTGCCGCAGGCCCTGATCTCCTCGTCAAAATACGATAAGAGGAGCCGTCTTCTGCACGATCCTGCCGTACAGTACGCATACATCTGATCCAGCTTCTCTTTTGCGATCTCCGACTTTTTCGGATCGGCGAACTCCCGCCCGAGCATACTTTCGATCTTGCGCCGGTCTCCCGCGGAGTAAAACAGCAGACATTCCCCGGGCCTGCCGTCCCTGCCGGCTCTCCCCGTCTCCTGATAATACGACTCGATATCCTTTGGCATATGGGCATGGATCACATACCTGACATCCGGCTTGTCGATCCCCATCCCGAAGGCGACCGTCGCACAGATCACTCTGATCGAGTTGTTCAGAAATCCTTCCTGGACCCTGCTCCGTTCCGGTGTCGGCAGACCCGCATGATACGGATTTGCCAGGATATGCACCTTTCGGAGACGCTCCGCCAGATCCTCGGTACTCGCCCGGGAAAAACAGTAGATGATCCCCGGATCATCCTTGTGGGCAGTGACATAACTGATGATCTTCTGCATCCTGACCTGGGCGTTCGGCTCGGAAAATGCCGAGTACCGAAGATTTTTCCGGTCGAAACTGCCGATAAACTCCGCCGGATCTTTGAGCCGCAGCTCGTTTGCGATATCCTCACGGACCCGCCGGGTAGCCGTCGCCGTAAAAGCGGCGATCGGCACATCAGGGAACTTGTCCCGCAGATATTTGATCTCCCGGTACTCGGGCCGGAACTGATGTCCCCACATCGAGATACAGTGCGCTTCGTCCACGGCAAAAAGTGCGACCTTGCAGCCGGCAAGCGTCGCAAAAAATGCCGGGGTCACGGCCCGCTCCGGCGAAACATACAGGATCCGGATCTTTCCTTCCCGCATCTCCCGCTCGACCCTCTGCCGTTCATCGTAGGTCTGCAGACTGTTGAGAGTCTCAACCGTGACCCCCTGATTCGAAAGAGCGTCCACCTGATCCTTCATCAGCGCGATCAGGGGAGAGATAACGATCGTCATCCCTTCAAGCATCATTGCCGGAAGCTGATAACAAAGGGATTTTCCCCCGCCGGTCGCCATCACCGCGAGTACATCCCTCCCGCCGACGATCGTCTCGATGATCTCCTGCTGATTGGGACGAAACGTCTGATGATGGAAGTATCTTTCAAGTGTCTGCTGTATCGCTTTCGTCATGAAATTTTATGCCAATGCCATTCTTCACCTGTATTTTGGTGCTGACGGGGTATGCATTTTTCTCTTGTCCCCGGTAATCACCGCTCAGCTTTTGGGAGTGAACGATTTTGTTTATTTGTTTATACCAGATACGCAGAAAAATCAGATACCAGCGCCCTGTCAAGTTCCTGCTCATTCCCGACGCTTGTCTCCGTAAACAGGAAAGCGAACAACCCCATTTCCGGCGCTTCAATTTTGCGAATGTCCAGGACATGTTCAAACTCATTGCAGAGTCTGCCGTAATCGAATCTGCCGCTTTCTATCTCTTTTCCGCCTTTGTCGATCAGGATCATGCTGTAGATCTTTCCGGATTTTTTGGCGAGGATCTTGGCAAAATCCGGCTTGATCTGATGCAGATAGCAGTCAACTGTGTTGACACCGTACGCAAAATACGCTATATCCGTAGAACAGGAGCCGGCGAACCTCAGCGGATTGAATTCGATCGGGATGATATCGTCTTCTGTGACCCTGACCTCTATGTGCATCGGAAAATCGGTTATATGCAGTTTAGTATTGATCCGTTCAAGGAATAGGGTAAACGGCTGAAGATACTCCAGCATGATCTCTGCGGATGTATAATATATCCTGTCTCTGACATCGCTTTCGGATGCAAACCGGTGCGTCAGGATATTCAGTATGACCGGCTTTCCTTCTGTATCGTAATAAGCGTCGATCGCATACTCCGTACCCCTGATATACTGCTCGAGAAGGAATGTTGAACCGATCACGGTTTCCGGAAAATCCGCCGCCCATGTTTTGCTATTCTCCTCAATGTCGGACACGGCATTTCTCAGATCGGTCTCATTGAACAGCGCATAAACGCCGACGCTGAAAAATCCGACGGATGGTTTCAGAATGACCGGATACGGCAGTTTTGCATGATCGCCGCTTCGAAGCTGATCCAGGGTGACTTCTTCGAAAAACAAATTCGGATAGAGGCCGGATACCGTTTTACGAAACAGCGCCTTGTCTTTTAGAATACTGATCTTACGGATTATCCCGCTCTCAGGCAGATTCGTATAGATCCAGTCAAGGGCATGTTCGGAAACGGTGTAGAGTCGTTCGCCGTCATGATACCTCTTTACTGCCTCTTTCGTGCTTATGAAATTAAGGGCATTTCCTCTGCTGTTGGAAACTGCGTATGCGTTTTCAAGTACGGGAACGCCGTTTTTTGCGAGATATTCAAGCAGAAGATCGGAAATGTAGGGTTCTTCTAAAATTATCATAAATGTACCTCTTGAAATGATAGAAAAATAGGGATCTGATTTCAGATACCCGGAATGTAGGATGCCTGTTCTTTATAATAGGGTATATACACGATCCGCGAGTTCTCCACCGTGAAGTTGTATCTGAGAACCTGCAGGATCCCCGGCTTTTCCGTCTCGTATCTGAGATAGAGAAACTCCGTCAGCTCGCGTGCCGTACTCTGATTGATGAAAATGGGCCGATATTCCCCATCCCGGCCGCCCATCACCTCAACGATCTCCGGATTTCTGATCGTCAGATCGATCTCCCAGGGTTCAGCAAGATAGCGGGGGATATCGGCCGCACAAATATAATAGCTGCGTTTTCCGGCAATATTTGGAAGTCCTGTCGATGTATCCCCGCCGGCGAGCCGGTCGGTCACCTCGAAGTTCACATCGAAGCGCCAGAACGGAATATATTCAGGTTCCACTCCTTTCATCGCCACCATCGCCAGAAGATCGGGTTTTGCCAGATCATACGGCACGATTTTTACGGTGTCGGCGGTGATATCCAGAAGATGGCCGCACCCCTTGCACGGGATCACCACCTCGCCCCACGGCTGTTTTACCTCCTCTCCGCAGAGCGGGCACTGAAGCACGGTCGATTCATGGTTCAGGATCTCCTGATCGGTCAGCTGTTTTGGGATCCTGACCGCAGGACGAAGCGTCGAGATGTGCTGCATCGTCCCTGACGCCGTAAACGTTTTTCCCTCCCTGAACGCCGGATATCCCGCCATACACAGGGCGATACCCAGAAGAAGCAGAATGATCTGGAACATCTCGACCAGATGATACGGTCCCGCATGGATGAGCATCGCGATCGAGGAACCGATCATGATCCCTCCCGCCGCAAGGGAGAGGATCATCATCCTTGTCCGGGCGGTGAGATTGATCGGCGCCGTTCCGCCGAGAACTTCGCCTTTCACCCCATCCACGACCGCGGTGAAATGACCGCCTTTGTACTCGTAATGGGCGATCCAGACCGGAGCATACACCAGTTCGAACACCTTCGGGATCAGAAACGACTTTTTCAGCGTGATCGTGTCGATCCGCTTCTCAACGGCATTTTTGATCATTCCGTGCACCGCTTCCCGGCCGCGTCTGCTTGCCTCGACCGCCGATCCTCCCGGCTCCATCGAAACGACCGAACCCCGCACATACGGGATCTCGCCGCCGGGATCCAGCCAGAGCTTTTCAATGCCGTATTTGCCGGTATCGCAGGCACACTCCGTCCAGATGAACTCCTCGTCGATAAGCTCCTCGAAGATGTTTCGGATCACGTTCCCCGTCTGCTCGGTGTACTCCGAGTACCCGCAGGCAACGGCTTTTCCCTGGGCGACAAACCGCCAGAACGGCAGATACAGCAGATAAAGTTCGCTCACGACCGCATGCTGCGCCAGACCCGGGGCTTTGATCCCTTTTGCAAACCAGGTACGAAGCGTCCGGTCGGCGACCCCTTTGGTGATCTTGGCTTTGTACCGGAACTCGGCGACCTGATCCTCGACTGAACGTTCAAGCCCCATCCTTTCCCTCCTTTCGTTTGAGGCTGATCATACCCAGCATCTCGCTCTGATACAAAAAGAAGATCAGCAGTCCGGCCACCAGAAGAAAGAGCCAGGGACTGAAATAAACGGCGGTCAGGGAAAGGATCATCACCGGGATACAGGCGATCAGCGCGGTTTTCCGCCAGTTCACCGGCTCTTTGATCGGATGCCACTCGTCATAGACCCGACCGGACCCGGCGTCCACCTCGACCATATAGATGGAGTTTTTCACTTTGTAACTGATCAGCCAGAGCGGAATACCGATCAGCTCCTCCGCCCGGGCGATCCCGTGGAGCTCGGGATAATACACGCCGGCAAAGACTGTTGCCGGCAGAATCGCCGCATCCTGCGGCACCGGGACCACGGAAGAATTTTCCCGCTGCATATTCTGCAGACCGGAAAGGAGCGTTCCGCAGGCAGGACGGTAAACGACCACTTCATTGCAACCGTCTTCCCGCGTGTATTTCCAGAAGGGATAGTAGAGCATGACCGCTTTCCCGAACCTGATCTTTTCGGCCGGGATAAGCGGTTTGGTGTCCGACTCCAGCCACATGCGTGCGATCTCACGCGCCCGCTCCTCGCTGACAAAAGGAGGGATCACGCCGGAGCACTGCAGAGAAGCAGGTATTCCTTCTGGTGTTTCTGCCATAAATGAGTCAATATATTTACGTACATTCAGATAGATGTTTTCTTGCCTATCCGCGAAAAAATCCAGCGGGCAGCATCCGATAGCGAGCATATTTATATCTTGCATGCACACAAATATACATCAAAGTATATTGTTGTGATAATGGATGCTGAATATAACCACGTTTCTCGATGCAAACTCCTGCCGTCTGGCAAAACCGGTCTTTTTCTGTCCGGAACGAAACACCTCCTACACCTCCGCTGAAATACTCTCGATAAGTTCCGCGATCGCCCGCGATCTCCTCTCACTCGGTGCCGTGAAAGGCGACCGTATCCTCCTCTATATGAACAGCAGCCCCGAATACCTCTTCTCCTACTTCGCCGTATGGAGGATCGGCTGCGTCTCGGTTCCCACAAATCGCGTCTATACCCCAAGCGAACTTGCCTATATGGCGAAAAACTCGGGCGCGAAGATCTTCATCACCGATCCAAACGGCGTCTCCGCCGCCCGCGATCTGCAGGTCAGGATCTATGTCCCCGGAGACATCGAATCCCTGCGCGGCGAACCCCGTCTCCTGCCGGCACACACCGAACACGACGACCTCTGCCAGCTGCAGTATACCTCCGGAACGACCGGCAAACCCAAAGGAGCGATGCTTACCCACGGAAACTGGCTAGCCGCGATCCACAACATCTGCGATGTGCTGACCTACAAACAAAACGACGTGTATCTCGGCATCTACCCGATGGGGCATGTCGGCCTCGCCTGGGGCATCGCCGCGATGCGGGCCGGCGCCCTCTTCGTTATGATGGAGAGGTACGACTACGACACCTACCTCGCTCTCTGCAAAGAGCACAAAGTCACCGTTCTCGCGGGCATGCCGCCGGTGATCCACTCCCTCACCGAAGCTCCGCCCGGACCGGAGGAGAGCCTTTCGACCGTCAGGGAGATCATCTCCGGCGGCGGTCCTCTCCACCACGATATCTGGAAAAAGTTCCATTACCGGTACAACATCCCGGTCATCAACGCCTACGGTCTTTCAGAGACGGTCGTCATAGGCACCGGGACCGTGATCCGCCCCGAGGATTATGCATCCGCCGACCGGTTCCAGAGCGTGGGCCACCCGGTCTGTTTCTCGGAAGTCAAGATCGTTGACGAGACCGACTCCTCGATCGAATTGCCGGTCGATACCCCTGGCGAGATCGCTCTGCGGGGGCCCGCTGTCGCCAAAGGATACTGGAACATGCCAAAAGAGACCGCCGCCTCGTTCCTTGAGGACGGCTGGTTCCTCACGGGGGACGTCGGGTACCTCGACAAAGATCTCAGACTCTTCCTCACTGACAGGAAAAAGGACATGATCGTCATGTCCGGCTGGAAAATTTATCCGACCGAGGTCGAAGAGGTCCTCATCGGTCACGAAGGGGTCGCCGAGATCGCGGTCTTCGGGATCCCCGACGAACATCGGGGCGAGATGCCGGTCGCCGCCGTCGTTTGGCGGAGGGGCTGGGACAGCTCATCAAAGGAAGACTCTCTCGCTGCATATGCAAAAGAGCGTCTTGCGGGATACAAAGTTCCCCGCAAAATCATCACGGTGGACGCCCTCCCCCGGGTAAACGGCTGGAAGCTCCTGAGACGGGAACTTCGCGAACAATACTCATAA
>Ga0265294_10001813_pt1 | contig 28518 bp, 23 predicted proteins | sample MunlanPumphouse3_FD_192504 | JGI IMG/M metagenome (GOLD analysis project Ga0265294, IMG submission 192504) | Groundwater microbial communities from a municipal landfill in Southern Ontario, Canada - Pumphouse #3 | ecosystem: Environmental > Aquatic > Deep subsurface > Groundwater | place...
AGAACGGAAAAAGGGGTGCTAAATGCCAAAAGATACATGAGAATATCCACGCGATAGATTAATAGGTAAATGAGAATAGCAGCAAAAGAGAGTAAGGGAATCAAGAAAAATTCATTGGCGATTGCCAATGAATTTAGAATGATAAAGAGGGCACTTCCTCCGATAATAATTGCTTTTTTATATTTTTCGAGCATTGATTTCTACTAATGAGATACTATAGGTTTTCTGTGTCAGCGGCATCTTCGTCTTTGCGACGTTGCGATGTTCCTTTGATATTTTCAACGACCAATAAAATGATGATGGTCATAATTACAGAGGAAACGGAAGCCAAAGTCATGATGATTGATTTCTTAGGATAGAACTTCTTGTCCGCGGGAATGGCTTTTTCAACAACGAACTTGGTGGGTAACTTGTTATCCATATCCACTTTGGCATCCATCATTTTTTGTTTGCATAAAGATTGATACTCTCTAAATGAAAATTGCAAATCGCGCAAGGCTTGTGATTGCGGACCCCACGTGGATAATTTCTGCAACTCAGCATCTAAGCGTTGTACACCGGCATTGTTTCCTTGTGCAACCGCAATCGCATATTGTTGCATGACCCTTTCCGACTGAGATTCAAAATCGAAAACACCATGTTGCATAATCACTTGAATAGAATCGTCAATGCGTTTAATTTCAGTAGTGACACTATCCAGTTGTCTTTCCAAAATTGAATAGGCAGCAATGGCTCTTTCATTTTCAATTCTTCGTTTCGTGGAATCTAACATATTGACAATTTCATTCGTAATATCCGATGCCAATTTGGGGTCCCAATCGGAAAAAGAGATGGAAATTGCTCCGTATTTCGTTCTTTTGATTTCGTAATTCTCTTTTAGATTATTGTATAATCTGCTTTGCCAATATTTTTGGTTTGTGTCTAATTCGTAATGATTGAGAAGATGATACTTTTGAATAATGGCATCTTTAATCTCACGCGAGTTAAGTAACTCCATCATTTGTTCGGTTTCTTCCTCCATCGCATACGCCTTGACATCTAATCGTTCGTTGTTGTTCTCTTCGTTCAACAAAATTTTGGCAACCGAGTTGGTGCGAGGAGCATAGATGATGGAAGTGGATTTATATTTTGGACGTATCAATGAAGCCGCAATGAATGACAACACCGCCGCCGCCACAAAAACGATAAGCAATAATTTCCACTTCTTTGCAATGAAACGTAAGAGGCTGAATGAGTTATACTCCCTTTGTTGATTTTTTCCCATATTCTGATTTTTTATATTTTTCTCAAAACAAACGGCAAATAAATTCTTTTATTGTTTAATAAATTTATTGTTGAAAATTTTGTCTCCAATTGTTATTTTGATAATATAAATACCTGAATATAAATTAGTTACATCTAAATCTATCTTTGAATCGGATGGCTCCTTATCTAAGACCATTTTACCGGTTACATCATAAACCGTTATTCTGTCAATGGCAGTCTCATGGGTGATCGTCAGGGTATGAGTGGCAGGATTCGGGAAGATACAGATTGTATTGCCTGTTTCAAAATCTGAAATGCTGTTCGCATAAATGGCTTCAAGAGTGTGATTTGCCACTACATTATTGAAAGTATAGGTTGCCAAAGAGGGATTGTCGAAGGTGGCGTTCGCCATGTCGTCGTTATTATCTACCAGAATTTGTGCAATGCGGAGCCCCGTCGGAGCGGTGATAACAAATGGTTGGGACGCACCGGCTAACACACTGACATTGCCCGCCGGAGAAATCGTATTGTCGCTATTAATGACGGTAATGGTGTAATAAATTTGAGAATTATCTCTGAAGGTAACGTAGATGTTATGATTGGCCGTAATATTGGTTAAGGTATAATTGTTATTGACTACCAGATGGGTTACGTCGTTTCCGTTGTCTGTTACGGTTCCCACAACAAAATTGGTATTAGGCGTGAAAGATATGAAAGCATTGTCCCCGCAATCCACGGTCATGTTGCCGGGCAGTGCCGTGCCGTTCCCGTCAGTGGTGGCAATGATGGTAAAGGTGTTACTTGTGAATGTAACGGTAAATACGTGGTGGTCGGCAATATTGTTAAGGAAATAGCTGTATGTATTATTCCCATTATCAACCAATTGTGAGGTAATATCCACATAATCCAAGGTTGCTGTAAAGGTATAACAAGGTTGCGGGGTAATGATAAACTCAATGTTTTCGCCTAAATACGCGCTGGTACTGGTTGGGGTAACCGTACCGCCGGTATTAGAATTGACGGTAATGTAATATTCATTGTCATTGTTCAGGGCAAAATCGACATAGATAGTGTAATCGGCATCCGGAATGATGTTGTAAATAGTGGAAGAAGCCACACTATCACCATTCAGATAAATGGCATGAACGTGATAGTTCGTATTTGGAGTAATGGTAAAAGTTTGTTGTACACCGCAAGCCACGGTTAATGTTCCGTTTGGTGAGATGGTTCCGTTGGCTCCGGCAGAAACATTCAACGTATAGGATATGGGAGAGAAAAAGGCTTGGATAGAAATATTGGAGGTAACATTCGGAACGGAATAAACGCCCCCTATAGAACTAATTATTTCGCCATTCACCAATACCGAGTCTAAGGAATAGCAATCATTATTGACCACGGTGAAATTCAGGGTTTCGTTGCACCCAATAGTTGAGGGCGCACTCACAATTCCACCCATCATATTATTGAGACTTGAGGTTACAGTATAATCTGAGGCAATAAATACAACTTGGATATTGACATTGGCATTGATGTTTGGTATGGTATATTGTCCATTGCTTCCGGTAAGAATAGTGCCGTTAGCAACGACACTTGAAATGGCATAACAAGGGTCGGGGACAACTTGGAAGGTCAAATTATCACCGCAATTAACGGTTGAAGGGAGTGCAGAAATTGTCCCGCCGGCACCTACATTCGCGGCAACGGTAAAGGTATTGGCAACAAAGGTCACGTGCAAATTGTGATTGGCAGTGATTTGAGTGAAAGTATAGGAGCTATTGTTTAATTGTCCGAGAACACTCACTCCGTCAACGGTTACATCACCAATATGATAGCAAGGATCCGGTGTAATGGTAAAGGTTGAAGTAGAAAACCAATCTACCGGCGAGAAGGAGCCAGGGCTGATGGTCCCATTTCCTGTTTGACTGGACGTAAGTGCATATTGGCTGTAAGGTTCAAAAGTAACATCAATGCAGCCAATATTGTCAACAGGGTCGTTTTCTGTCCAAGCTGGAGATGCGTTCACTTCATAGCAGAAAGAGTGTGTGCCGCTATAGTTTCGGTCGTGGATGTCTAGCGCGGTCATAGCGGTAATGTCGAACCAGATGCCGTCGCCCGAAGCAATGGTTTGATTACCGGTGGAAAAAGTCCCGATGAGTGTTCCATCCATATAAGCATCAATATGCAGGGTGTCGTTGATAAAATCGTCGCTGGCAGCACCATATTGAAAATTGTAAACGGCAAAAACGGTTTCAAAATCTGAGCCGACAGGAACATTCATTGAGGTAATAGCATTTTGATTAACGCCATCATCTAGGAATTGAAGCCCCAAGTCAATCACTCCGTTAGTCGGGTCCCCATCATCTACAAAACCTTTGATGTTCCAATTGGAAACGTCTTCTACACCCCAATCTTCTGCCGGTGCCCAATCGCCCTCGAAGCCGATAATATTACCTTTGCCCGCAACTACGGTTCCGTCATCATAAGAAATGGGATAACCATCAGTAATATTGACAAAAATACCGAACCACATTTCCTGATTGGCGTTGATGGTAACCGGTGTATTGAGTGTGACGCTGTTCCACTCATTATAAGTAACCGAAGAAACGGCTTGCGAAGAAACCAAAGTCCCAGCCGAGTAAATGCCACCGGCAGCACTGCCTCCGGTATAAACAACTACCGTGTAACTTGCTGTTGTTGCGGTACCTCCCAAATCGGTTGCATCAGTGGGAAGAAATTGGATTTTGGTCAAAGTCATTCCATGATAATTCAACAGATCGGTAGTGGCAAAACGCTGTAAAGCGAATAATTGAATGGCACCGTCAAATCCCTGCATTGTATAATTAGAAGCAATGTGCGACCAACTTATCCAAGAACCGGCGCGGTCGGATATCGGGGCAGGCAGCTCATCCCTCACTATTTTATCTGATCCTAATAATGGTAAATTTTGTGAAACCAAATGGCTCACATTCAAAAACATGATTGATAAAAACAGAACTAATAAATTCTTTTTCATAGACTCAATTTTTAGTTATTAATATATGTGCAATAAAATTCTAAGCCGCAAAAATAGGAAATTTATTAATACAAAATAATAATATTTCAGTAAAAAAATGTAATTTTGCAGGCTAGAATAAAAATGAAATGTTTTTATTCTAACTTATTAAAAAACAGTAATTTGCAAAAATAAGGGAATAAAATGATGTTGATTAAAACGGTAGAAGAATTAAAAAATGTGCTTTTTCAAATTAATTGTGGAGGCAAGTCGGTAGGTTTTGTCCCCACGATGGGCGCACTGCATGAAGGACATCTTTCGTTAATGAAACGTGCTCGCAAAGAGAATCAGGTTACCATTTGTTCTATTTTTGTTAATCCGACACAATTCAATAATGCGGATGATTTAAAACATTATCCGCGCTCCTTGGAAAAGGATATTGCCTTTGTTCAAAATTATATGGACTTTATTTTTGCCCCTTCCGTTGAAGAAGTTTATGCCGTGCCTGCTACAGAACAATACCATTTCGGTGATTTGGAAACAGTTATGGAAGGCAGCGCAAGACCCTCTCATTTTAATGGCGTGGCTATTATCGTTAAGCGATTATTCGATTGGATTCAACCCGACAGAGCCTATTTCGGAGAAAAAGATTTTCAACAAATCGCTATCATCAAAAGCTTGGTCAAACAGTTCAATCTGCCCATTCAAATTGTCCCTTGCCCGATTGTTCGCGATGAAAACGGCTTGGCACTCAGCTCCCGCAATATGAGATTATCGGAAACCGAAAGACAAATCGCTGCCAACATCTACCGCGTTCTGAAAGAATCTACTGCTATCAAAACAAAACAGGTTTCCGCTATCCAAAAATTTGTCGCCGATGAACTGGCGAAATTTGATATTTTTCACTTGGAATATTATGAAATTGTGAACGCAGATACACTGCACCCCATTCAAAACTTGGATGATGCCCCGTCGGTAGTCGGCTGCATAGCGATTTATGCCGGTGAAGTTCGTCTTATTGATAATATTCGCTATAAATAAAATAAATTAGTATTATGCAAATTGAACTTTTAAAATCTAAAATCCACCAAGTTGTTGTTACAGAGGCAAATTTGGATTACGTGGGCAGCATTACCATCGACGAAAGCCTGATGATCGCTGCCAACCTAATAGAAAACGAAAAAGTACAAGTGTTGGATATGAATAACGGTGAACGCTTTGAAACATACGTGATTAAAGGGAAAAAAGATTCCGGAGTCATCTGTCTGAACGGTCCCGCTGCCCGCAAAGTCCTTGTCAACGACATCGTGGTCATTATTTCCTTTTGCACCATGGATTTTGAAGAAGCCAAAAACTTTAAACCAACCGTTGTTTTCCCAAAAAATAATAGAATATAAATCATTAAATATAATAAACTATGCACAGATTAGTATTGATACGTCACGGTGAAAGTGAATGGAATAAAGCCAATTTGTTTACCGGATGGACCGACGTTGACCTCTCCGCAAAAGGATTACAAGAAGCCGAAGAAGCTGGAAATAAACTCAAAGAAGCCGGTTTTTGCTTCGATTATGCTTACACTTCTTTCTTAAAACGTGCTATTAAAACGTTAAATATCGTCTTGGAACAAATGGATTTACTTTGGATTCCTGTTGAAAAAACGTGGCGTCTCAACGAAAAACACTACGGCGCACTGCAAGGTTTTAATAAAGTGGAAATGGCGGAAAAATACGGTGCCGAAAAAGTACAACTGTGGCGCAGAAGCTATGATGTCAGACCGGAAATTTTAGCTCCGGACGATGAAAGAAATCCCCAAAATGATATTCGCTACAAAAACATCGCTGACCCTTTGGCAAAACCGGCTACCGAAGCCCTGAAAGATACCATCAACCGCATCGTGCCGTTTTGGGAATCCAATATTTTCCCGAAATTAAAAGAGTGTAATGATTTAATTATTGCCGCTCACGGCAACAGCCTGCGCGGAATTATTAAATATTTGAAAAATATCTCAGAAACTGATATTATCAACCTGAACCTGCCCACGGGTATCCCGTATATCTTTGAATTTGATGATAATATGAATCTGGTCAAGGACTATTTCCTCGCAGATGAAGAAACCCTTAAAAAATTAATGGACGCAGTAGCCAATCAAGGCAAAAAGAAATAGTATTAATAATTAATAATCAATAAGATATGAGCGGCGGATTATATTCCATGGATCAAAAAGATTTTGACCAGACTTTAGATTTAACCAGTGTAAAACCTTACGGAGACACCATGAACGACGGTAAAACGCAAGTAAGTTTTACCTTGCCCGTGCCTTGCGGCGATGAAGCGATCGAAGCAGCCAAACAATTAATGAAAAAAATGGGGTTTGAAAATCCTCAAATTGTTTATTACAAAGAACTTACAAAAGGATTTACCTTTTTTAACTGCTACGGCTCTACCGTTCATACCGTAGATTTTACCACCATTCATGTTCCGAAAGTTGAATCTACCGTTATGGATATGAACGAAACGGATGATTTTATCAGAGAACATATTGGCAGAAAAATTGTCGTACTCGGCGCAAGTACCGGTACGGACGCGCATACTGTTGGTATTGATGCGATTATGAATATGAAAGGCTATGCCGGTCATTATGGAATTGAACGTTATGAGATGTTTGAAGCCCTCAATCTTGGGAGCCAAGTGCCTAACGAAGAATTTATCGCTAAGGCTATCGAAATGAAAGCTGACGTGTTGCTGGTTTCTCAAACGGTTACTCAAAAAGACGTGCATATCAAGAATTTAACCGAATTGGTCGAAATGTTGGAAGCCGAAGGTTTGCGCGATAAAGTTATTCTGGCTTGCGGTGGTCCGCGAATTACCCACGAATTGGCTCAAGAATTAGGCTATGACGCCGGTTTCGGTATGAATTCCTACGCCGACGACGTGGCTTCTTATATCGCCCAAGAATTGGACAGACGTTTAAATAAATAATCATTTGAAAAAAGTCATTGTTTCCGTTACCAATGATTTATACAGCGATCAGCGAGTTGACAAAGTGTGCAACTCGCTGATTAATATGGGGTTTGACGTTTTGTTGGTGGGCAGACGTTACCGCAATTCCCCCGCGTTGGCACCCCGTGCTTATCAAACCCATCGTCTGCACCTCATGTTCCGAAAAGGTGCCAAGTTCTATGCAGAATATAACGTAAGATTGTTTTTTTATTTATTGTTCAAAAAGTGCAATATATTAATATCTAATGATTTAGATACATTACTCCCCAATTTTATTATAAGTAAAATTCGGAAAAAACGATTGGTTTATGACAGTCACGAATATTTTTGCGGTGTCCCGGAACTTATCGGCAGACCTTTTGTGCAAAATGTCTGGCGCAAAATAGAAAGATTCTGTTTTCCCCGTCTTAAAGACGTTATTACTGTCAATCAATCCATTGCGGACTTATATGACCGTGAATACCCCAATCGGAAAAATAGAGTGAATGTGGTGCGCAATATTCCGACCCGCCCAAAACCGCCCATTACCGAAACACGCGATACATTAGGACTCCCTGACGACAAAGCCATTCTGATTTTGCAGGGTTCCGGCATTAATGTCGATAGGGGGGCGGAAGAATTGGTCGCTGCCATGCAGTTTGTGGACAACGCCCTGCTGCTGCTCGTGGGCAGTGGCGATGCCGTTCCGAACTTGAAAATGCAGGTTGAAAAGCAAAACTTAAATGATAAAGTAAGATTCATTTCCCGTGTTCCATTTGCTAAATTATTTAATTACACGTATTTAGCAGATATTGGTTTTTCATTGGATAAAGATACCAATATCAACTATCGGTTTAGTTTGCCCAATAAAATCTTTGACTATATCAAAGCGGAAACGCCGGTTATCGTATCAGATTTGCCCGAAATTGCCAAAGTGGTCAGGGAAGCGCAAGTGGGGATCGTTATTGCTGACCATCAGCCGGAAACGATTGCACAAGCCATTCAAACCTTGCTGTCCGACCATACTTTGTATGCACAGCTGAAGGAGAATACCTTGAAAGCCGCAAATCATTATTGTTGGGAAAATGAAGAAGCCGTATTAAGAAAGATATATTTGGAGTAATTTTATTCCGGGAAGTATTCTTCGAAGCTTTTATCTTCATAAAAGAACACTATTTTTTTAACTTTTTTTCTTCCTGTTGGATGATTATCGCTTGAATTCCCTTGCGTATTTGCATCAGATTTTGAATTGCGTGGCGAATATCGTGCAGATTTGGATGTATTTGGAGACGTAACAGGTCTCAAACCCGCCACTGCGGGGCTAACAGAGAGATTTCCGGGATAAGATGGGGTAGGGGGCGTTTCTGTTTCTTCTTCGATATCTTCATCGGAGAAAACATCTTGGGTGATGTCATTATCCGCTATCGTTGCCGACTCCTCAGTTTCGCTGTCAATTTGATGCTCGGTCGGTACACCCGGAAAGCCATTGGAAAACAAATCGGCTTGAACGAGAGATTCTGCTTTGGGTTCAACATGGTTAGTGGGAACTTGCGCAACGATGTTCTCTGCACTTTCGGATTTGGTCATTGCCCCCATTCCGGTAATCAACCATTCGGCTCGCACCTCCGGAAACGCTTTCAATATTTTTTCCAACATATTGAAACTTGGCTGGTTTCTTCCCGAAAATATATGAGCCAAATTGGAGCGGGTAACTCCTATGATGCTTGCGAAATTTGCGGGTGACATTTGGGCAGACTCCATAATTTCTTTAATTCGTACATTAATTTGTTGATCCATGGTTGTTGTTTATTTTTGTAAAAAGTCAAATTGGTCAAAATAATTTACAACTGTAATCACACTTGTAAACAGAGAGCACAAACATTTGTAACAGACAGTTGAACTCAGCTGCAAAAATAGTAAAAAAATTAAATATATTACAAATTGTTGAAAAATCTATCAATATTGATTTAATAAACACGTGTAACTATCTAAACATAAAAATAATATGGTATATAAATGATGATTATTAAATTGTTGATAATTATCAGCCACTTACTTCATATAAGACTTTACTAAAACGAATTATAATACTGATATTCATCAAATTAAATAACATATATTATACAATTAGTTGAGATAAGGGCAAATTTTGTTTGTTTTACAAATGTGGAGTGATTTTTGAATAAATTTATGAGGATTTTGTTTACAAATGTGATTACATGTGTAAACAAAATAGTAAAAAGTAGTGCACAATTGTTCTCCCGGATGTATACTTTTGTAAATAATACAAATGTTACACGATTTATTTTTCACATAAAAATGAGAGTATCTTTAATTCATTGTAATTTTAATCACTTTTTGCAATTTACAAATTTATTATTTCCACATATTATTGTTTAAAACAAATTGTTTTTGCGAATCGAAAATCGCTAATTTGAATATATTTTTGTATCAAATTTTCAAAATGAAATTAAAGTATTTTCTTATAGCACTATTAGCCGTCTTTGTTTTGTCAGCGGCTGTATTTGTGTTTGTTTTATTTGTCCCAAACGGACAGGCTTCGTCTCTGCCACTTGTGATTCCGGATGGGGCTTCTTACCAACAAGTGGAGGATTCTATTCAAAAAAATGATTGGGTTAGAAACAAACTTACCTTTCGTATTGCAGCCCGCTTTCTCAATTATAACCACGTTATGAAGGGAAAGTATGTGATTGACAAAAACGAAAATAATTTCGAGATTATTAAAAAATTGAGACGCGGGCAGCATTATCCCGTGAAGTTTACCATTAATAATATTAGAACGAAATGCCAACTGTTGCAGAAAATAGAGTCTTTTCATTTTTTATTTGATATTGCTGATTTGGAAACATTGTTGAATGATAGCTCGTTTCTTGCAAAATATGACCTGACCCCGGCAACTGCCATTGCCGTTTTTCAACCGAATACCTACGAGTTCTATTATGACATTTCAGCACAGGGATTTTTTGAAAAAATGTATGGTTATTATCAAAAATTCTGGAATCAAAAACGATTGGAAATAGCTGACTCTATGGGTTTTACACCGTTAGAAGTTGCTACGTTGGCTTCTATTGTTGAAGAAGAGAATTTTAAAGAATGTGAAAAAGCGATTATTGCGGGACTGTATATCAATCGCTTGCACCAAGATTTGCTTTTGCAGGCAGACCCGACCGTCAAATTTGCGCTGGGTGATTTTTCCATTAAAAGAGTATATGAAAAACATACTCAAGTTGATTCCCCATATAACACCTATAAATACAAGGGCTTACCGCCCGGTCCCATTCGAATTCCCGCTCAATCGACCATTGACTCTGTATTGAATTATACCCACCATAACTATATTTTTATGTGCGCCAAAGAGGATTTTTCAGGAACACATCATTTTACAAATAGCTATTCCCAACATTTAGTGAACAGTCGGAAATATCAGCGCGCATTATCTGCAATGGAGTGATAATTTTTTATGAATCTTTTCGTTATTATACTTTATGAAAAGAACTTACGCTTTATTGATACTCTTTTGCTTTCATTCGTTGGCGTTGTTGGCGATAGAACCTCCCCAATTGCGTTGCCTAAGCGTAGATGTAGCTGGAGACGTTACTTTGACGTGGTTGCAACCCGCCGATATTGTTGATTTTGACCGTTATGAAATCTATTCTACCAACGATTTGGCTACTCCCTTTACTTTAATCACGCAAGTATTCAATGCCAATACAACCACTTACACGCACGCGGGCGCAGATGCCGTCAATAACGCACACGTTTATTACTACATGAAAGTGTTTTCCACCAACGCGAATTTTACGTCCGATACACTCGCTACCATTGAGTTTTACCTTTCCAATTTTGGCAATGGTGTGGCTGTCTTGAATTGGAGCGCGCCGATTTTGCCGTTATTGCCTTCTTTTTCAAATAATTACGAATTATTTAAAGAATACCCCGCCGGCACTTGGTCGTTGATTGGCACTTATCCGAATCTTCTCTTTCGAGATACTATTGACGTTTGCTCCGCCACTATTGGTTATAGAGTTGAATTGGCAGATGCGTCCGGTTGCCAAAATGTGTCAAGAATACAAAGCGATCTATTTTCCGATAGAACTGCACCGGGGATTTTGCAAATTGACAGTGTGTCAGTAAATTACAATACTTCACAGATCCATTTAGGCTGGAGCACGTCGCCTAACCCCGATGCGTCCGGCTACATCATTTACCATTTTGAAAATAACTTATGGGTGCCGATAGATACCGTTTGGGGACACAACAATAATTCGTGGATAGATGCACTCAACGGAAGTGACGTTCCCCAAGAGTACCGAATTGCCGTTTTGGATAGCTGCATGAACTCCAGTCCAATGAGCCAAGCACAGCACCAAATCCGGTTGCAGGCAACCTATGATTTATGTCGTCGCGAAGCCACCTTGACGTGGGATGCGTATGATAATTTGTTCCCGGACATTGAGAAATATGAGATCTATTTTGCCGAAAACGGAGGTGCTTTGCAATTTGCCGGAACCGTTGACGATCAAACGCATACCTTTGTGCTCTCTAATTTGGTGCCACTCAGTACTTACGATTGCATCGTGAAGGCGGTGAATGTGGGAGAAACTGTTTCCGCAAGTTCCACGAAAGTAAGTTTTTTGTTTAATTCCACTAACAATCAAGACTTTGTTTATATTTGTTATGTGTCCGTTGTCAATAATGCCTCCATTGAGGTAAAAGTATTTACCGGCACAACGATTTTATTTACCAAGGTTCATTTGTACCGAAGTGTTGGCGATGCGGCTCACTTTGTGCATTATGCAACTGCCCAATTTGACGGAACTGATACTTATCTTTTTACAGATGAGAATGTTGAGGTTGGGAGACAGCTTTATTATTATCGTGCTTCCATAGAAAACGAATGTCAGGTGGAGACGGCTTTATCCAATGTTTCGCACAATATTTTGCTTACCGGGGAGGCACTTAAGGGCGTGAATATAAACTCTTTGCATTGGACTTCATACGGTGGGTGGCAAGGGAATGTATCTGCTTATTCTTTGTTTCGCTGCACGGAAGTTGAACCTGCCTTTGTCTCTGTTTGGGGTGGTAATTCTGTGGATACGTTACATAATGACGATGTGGCTTATTTGCGAACGAGTGGCGAGAAGTTTTCTTATTATGTGGAAGCGCAAGAGAATATGAATGCCTACGGGTTGAATGAAAAAAGTGTATCTAACACATTTACTTTAAAACAGTTACCAATTACTTATATTCCTAATGCTTTTTGTCCGGGAGATAGGGGAGGGAACACGGTTTTTTTGCCGGTTCATTCTTTTGTAACGACTGAGAATTACAATTTTTATATCTATTCGCGGGACGGTTATTTGCTGTTTCATACTACCAATCCGAATGAGGGCTGGGATGGCATTTACAACGGAAAAATTATGCCGTTAGGGGTATATATTTACAAAATTACGTACATTTATAATGACGAAGTCCCTGTTGAGTTGGTGGGGACAGTTACGGCAGTACGATGATAAAAAAAACAGCAGTCTGTAAGCCGGGTTCTGTCGAGTTCCGTCATTTATCTACGATTCACGTCACCGTGAACCTGAATCGACCTACCCTCCGAGTTGGGCGAGCAGCCCTCAAGCCTCGGTTTATTTGGTCTTTCAACCCATGAGGTTTACCCCCGCTCCACATCACTGCAAGCGTCGTGAGCTCTTACCTCACGTTTTCACCCTTACTCTGCCAAAGCAAAGCGGTTCTTTTCTGTGGCACTGTCTGTAACTCTCGAAAGAGTCCCTTCCCGTTAGGAAGCATGGTGCTCTGTGTTGCCCGGACTTTCCTCTCCCTGACTAGCAGGCAGCGACGGAACAACTGCTGTTTATCATCGTGTAAAAACGTAATTCAAAATGTTGGCTCCCATCTGCAACGCTTTGGTTCGCGTGGCTTCGGAGTCCTTATGTACTTCAAAATCTTCCCATCCGTCACCCAAGTCGCATTCATATGTGTAGAAGCAAATCAATCGTCCTTCCCAAAACAAGCCAAATCCTTGTGCCGGCTTGTTGTCATGTTCATGGATTTTCGGCAAACCGTTGGGAAACTTGTATTTTTGGTTATAAATGGGGTGGTTGTATGGCAATTCGACGAAATCCAATTCAGGGAACACAATTTTCATTTGCGCGCGGACGAACTGATCAATGCCGTAATTGTCGTCGATGTGCAAAAAACCGCCCGACAGCAAATACATGCGCAAATTCTGAGCTTCTTCGTTCGAAAAAACAACATTTCCGTGACCGGTCATGTGCACAAAAGGATATTGGAAAATGTCGGTGCTGCCCACTTCTACTGTTGCAATATTTGGAGAAAGTGTCATAGAAAGATTTTTATTGCAAAAACTTACCAAGTTCCGTAATGATGTCGGGTTGGCGTACCAATCGCCGCCGCCACGATATTTCAAAAGCGCAATTTGCTGACCAAATGCCGTTATACTAAAAAATATCAATAAAATAATGCCAATAGATCTCTTCATCTTTTCTTGATTAATAACCGCCGCCCCATTTTCTCATAAACCATTCAATGCCCAATAAGAGCATGATGACCGTCAAATATATCCAACTATTGAGCAGCAAGCTATATTTTTTATGATAGGTAGCAACCGGTTTTATATTTTCATTATTTTTAATAAACTGTTCGATTTTATCCAATTGATCAACTGTAAAAAATTGACCATTAGAGCTTTGAGAAATATTTTTCAATAAATCGTGGTCAGCGACCAGGTTTACGCTTTCCACCAGAATCTCTTGCACGGAGAAGCGACCGGTTTTGCGATAGCTGTTGTTGCCCGATTTTGTAGTGGCTTCCCATTGGTAGTCGCCAACCGGTAATTTGCCCAGATTCAGATAGTAAGCGTTGTTTTGTTTCGAGAATTGTGAAGTGAATTTCTTTCCTTCGCTATCGGTCAGGGTAAAACTAACGTCCGGTTCGGAGATTAATTCGTAGCTTTCGTTGTACAATTCTGCGGTCAATTCCACAGTGCGATTTTCGCCATATACTTCTTCTGCATAGACGCGGAAAAGGCTTTTATCCCCTTTAACGGACAGATAAAGTGCCATTTTGTTGATAATTTCATCAAATGCGTCGAAATTTTGTGTTTGAAGGTAATTTTGCATGCGCCAACGCCAAATATCAACTCCGGTAATTACGCCGACTTTGGAATTGTTGTTTTGAGAAAAAAGTATCAGTGGATAGTTGCTGACAACGCTATTAATTTTCTGATATAAAAAGCAGTTGGAATTTCCGGTGATGTTGTATGTTCCGAACATCGTGTTGAGGGGGGTATAGTAGTTCAACATTTGTCGCGCTTCTTCGGAGAAAGTAAAAAGCAAGAAATTATCATTAAATACCGGTAAGGCATCGTTTTTTAAATCTTTGTGTTGGTTGAGCGTAAGTCCCGTATTGAACTGATTGAAAGTATTAAGGTCAGATTGTGGTCCCAAAATATATAAAACCGGCAGATGATTTTGTTGTATTTGGTTCAACAGATTGCCGGACGATTGATTTTTAGCCGGTAGTTGATGCAAAATGAGCAAAGAATAATCACGGGGATTTTGTTTGAAATCGGTAACCGGATAAACTTCCACCTGATATTTGTCGGATAAAGAAAGGGCTTGATGTATGGCACTCACATCGGGGTGGGGGGCGTTGTAAATGATGGCAATTTTTTCTCGTGAATCAACCACTTCAATAAAGAAGGAGCCTTCATTGTTTCGATAGGTAATTTCACCTTCTAATTCGCTGAGGGTAACTCGATATTTATGTGTGCCTTTTTCTTTCGCTTCCAATGACAAGTTTACCGTTTCAAAGTATTGATTTCCATTAATTTGTATATTTTTTGAAAAGACTTCGGCATCTTTGTCGAAAACGGTCAGCTTGGCACTCTGCGACGATAATTTGGTAGCAGCAATTTTAATTTCTACAGGAAAGAAATTGCCGATATAGGTCTGTTTGTTGTGGTTAATGCCGGTAATTCCCAAGTCAATTTGACTTTCTGTATTGCCGGTTCCGACAGTATGAATGGGAAATTGAACGCCGTTAACTTTATATTGCGGGTTATAGCCGGCATTATAAATACCGTCGCTAATCAGCACCATGGCACCTACATTTCTATTATGATAAACGTTATCTATTTCGTCAAAAATAGAAGAAATATCGGTTGTTTTTTCATGAAAAGATAAATGAATATCCCTGTTTGGTTTTTGCATAGAGCACTCTTCTCCGATAAAGTAAGGCTGAATTTCATAATTATCGTCAAAAGAGTGAATCAGATGATTAATTTTTTGTTGAAAATCGCCTTGATAAAAAGCAGAATCTTTCGTCAATTTCATGGATTCCGAATTGTCGATGGCAAAAATAATGACCGGTTTATCGACTTCTTTCACGCTTAGTTTTAGCATTGGTACTAAAATCAGAAATGCGATGAGCGACACTGACAGCCCACGCAGTGTAGCCATCACGATTTGTGTCCGCTTGCCATAGTCAATAGTCCTATTCTTATAATATAATATGAATGCGAAAATAACTCCTAATAACAGGCAGAGCAGTAAGAACCAAAGTGAGTATTCCGTTAGCATTGTCATGGTCGAAATTTTGGAGTGCAAAATTAAACTTTTTTATTGAAATACATTATCTTTTTTTGTATTTTTGTCGGCTGATAAAATAAAAATGCTTTTATATAGTTATCATATTGCTTATGAGTAAAATTAGAGATTTTTTTAGACCGCAACGAATGGGATTTCATCTCTTATTGGCAATCGTTGTTACGATTGTTATTGTATTTATTGCCAATGTGTTATTAGATGTTTATACGAATCATGGCGAGGAAATTGAAATTCCGAACTATATTGGTCAGCCTTCATCAGACTTGATAAATGGGGAGACAGGGGATTTCGTTTTTGTGATTGGAAGCACTTCATATAATAAAGATTGTCCTGATGGCACGGTTTTGGAACAAGACCCGCGCCCGGGCGAACAAGTAAAAAAAGGACGAAAAGTATATTTAACATGCTCTTCCGTTATCCCACCCAAAGTTGCCATGCCCCAGTTGGCAGGCGATATTACCTTGCGTCAGGCTGCTACTATCTTGGAAAATTCCGGTTTGGAATTAGGTGCAGTGACATACGTGCAAAGTGACTATGTTGGGCTGGTTCTGCAACAATATTATAAAGGCCGCCCTATTGCGAAAGGAACTATGATTAACATTGGAGAAAAAATAACCTTGGAAGTGGGGGCACAAGTACAGCCTTCCGATTCTATACCAAATGAAGAAGATGAACTATTCGACAATTAACAAACAAGATTATGAAGAACATTTTTAAAAAACTTTGCTTACTTACTTCTTTGATATTTTCCCTCTCTATACTTCATTCGCAAGAAGTTCTGACCGGATTGGTCGTTAATAAAAAAATTCACGAATTATCTGTCAACAAACATCATACATCTAACAAAGCTAATATTGTTCTGCAACTTCCCTTCATCGATGATTTCTCCAATTATACCGGTTACGCCGATTCATTGTTGTGGGAAGACAGACAAGCATTCGTAAATTCCACGTTTGCGTTGCAGCCGCCCACTATCGGAGTCGCTACGTTGGACGCATTGAACGAAAATGGTGAGATATATTCCCATGCAGATGCCGAGGGTTTCTACGCGGATGCCCTGACCTCGCACCCCATCCGGCTGGATAGAAACTTCATTCAAAACAGACCAATGACCCTTGCCGATTCTATCTATTTGAGTTTCTATTATCAACCCGCCGGCGGAAGTCTGTCCGGATATGAATGGGAAAGACGCGGCAATCGCCCCGAACAACACGATTCATTGATTCTGGAATTTGGCTATGCTACAGGAAATATTCTCTTTACCGGTTTTGAATATTGTGATTATATTTTGTCTGAAAATGAAACCTACGCCATTGGCGACACTCTGCTCAACCCATTTATGGAAGGAAGTTTCTACGTTTTTGAACTCCCCGCTTTTGGCGGCGATGTCGTTTCTTTGCCCTGCGATTCACTTTTCGGCGAAGAAAGAATCTGGAAACATGTCTGGAGCGCCCCTGGTCAGTCGTTAGACGAATGGCTCGCCGATAACGAATTGGATTTCTTTAAACAAGTGATTATCCCGATTGATACGGTAGAATGGCTGCGTAATAATTTTCAATTCCGCTTCCGAAATATTGCAAGTCTCGAAGATAATGACATCGTAGGGTGGGCGAGTAACGTGGACCAATGGCATATTGATTATGTAAAAATGGACATAAACCGTTCTTTTTCTGATATTTATCCAAATGACTTGGCTTTCGTAGAACCTACTACCTCTCTGTTGCAACAATATTATGCCATGCCGTGGAACCAATTCCGTACTTCCGACTTGCGTTCCTCTTTCCATAATGCTTTATCTAATTTGTCCAATACTATTAAGAATAGTTATTATACGTATTATATTACTAAAACGGGCGGTCAACAAATCGGGCAATATACGCCCAACAATGAGAATGCGTTGCCATACTACAATGATGGACTCCATGATGTAAATCCCCACGTCAATCCGGCTTTGCAGGTTACTATGCCGACCGATAATGTGGATAGTATGTCACTGCTTGTTACACATATTTTTCAGGAAGTAGGAACCGGTGATGACCGAAGATGCAATGATACCTGTATTTTTGAACAGAATTTTTATAACTATTATGCTTATGATGATGGAACGGCGGAAGCCGGATATTCGTTGCTTTCTAATATGTCTAATCCGGAAGCATACTTCGCCATGCGCTTTACCTTAGCACAGCCCGATACTTTGCGTGCGGTCAGGTTTTGGTTCAATTCTGTTCTCAATGATGCCAATGTAGAGGATTTTACCTTAATGGTTTGGAATGATGCTAATGGTATGCCCGGTAGCGAGATATGGTCTCAACCCGATCAGTTGCCCGGTCACGCCGAAAACTTTTCCGATTTTGTTACTTATTATCTTACTGAACCACAATATGTTGAAGGTACTTTTTATGTAGGATTCTATCAAAATCACAGCGTCCAACTCAATATCGGATTTGACCAAAATACAGACGGACGTGAACATTTCCTCTATAAAGTTGCCGATTCTTGGCGTGACCCCTTTCTGAAAGGAACCCCGATGGTGCGCCCTGTTCTCGGAAAATACTTCGATGCCATATCCGTAGTTGAACATGTTTTGCCATCTGTCAATGTTTATCCGAATCCCGCTACAACAACGATTACCATTGAAACAACACCGGAAGCCCCATGGGTCTCTTATCGTTTGTTTGATGCTTTCGGTCGCTTGATACAAAGTGATCATCTGAGCAATACTACGACTTCTCTATCGGTCAGCCATCTTCAATCGGGACTCTATTTGTTGCAAACTATTGACAACAAAGGCAATATTTACACGAACAAAATTATTAAACAATAGTGCATGAAAAGATTATTCTTTCTGCTGCTGTGCTTGTTTGGATATCATTTTATTTCAGCTCAATCTGATATTACGGGCATTTGGCAAGGTTACCTTCACATTGCCAAAGATTCACTCGCAGTAGTACTTGTGATTGATAATAAGCAAGATACGCTTCAGGTAGTGATGGACAGTCCTGACCAATTTATGACTGACATTCCCGTTTCCAAATTCTCAATGATGAATGACTCGGTTTTTGTCGAAGTCTCTTCTTATAATTCTATTTTTAACGGGAAAATATTGCCTGATTTGAATCAGATCAAGGGAACATTTATGCAGAATAAGGTTAAATTTCCGTTGACATTGAGCCGGACGAATGAGCGAAAGTTGTTTCCCCGTCCGCAAACGCCGGAACCGCCATTTCCTTATCAAACAGTGGATTTGAAGATTGATTACAGTACAGATTTTCCCATTACCGGAACCTTGACGCTGCCGCAAGAGAAGCCCTTGGCGACGGTAATCCTCATTACGGGGTCTGGCAGACAAGACCGAGATGAGACAATATTCAATCATAAACCGTTCTTCGTCATCGCCGATTACTTGACAAAAAAAGGATATGCCGTTTTTCGTTATGATGATGCGCCGATGCAATTTTTTGTTAAAATGACTTCCCATGATTTTTCCGATCAGGTACTTACCATTTGTGATTCCTTATCGTCGGTGCCTGAATTGTCGGGTGTGCCAATGGGATTGATAGGGCATAGCGAAGGGGGATTGATTGCGTGGATGTGTGCGGCGCAGAATCCTCATATCCGTTTTGTGATTTCGTTAGCCGGGATGGGAGTTCCCCTTTTGGATGTTTTACAATATCAAAGTGAAGCAATTTCAAGGGCAAAACAGTTGCCGGAAGCACAAATTCAAAGTAACAACTACTTAAACAATCGAATTTACACAATCGTGCAAAACTCTAAAAATAAAGATGTTGCAGCGAAAAAATTAAACGATTTTATTCTGGAGTATACTCGCGATATGACAGCTGAGCAGCGGGCAGAGGCGCATCTTACCCCTACCGAAATACTGATGATGAACAAACAAGTACTCTCTCCTTGGTTTTATCAACTATTCAAAATCAATCCCGCTACTTATATGCGCAAAGTAAGTTGTCCGGTTTTGGCGTTGAATGGCGATAAGGACTTACAGGTTGAGGCTCTCCCCAATTTGGCTAATATGAAAAAGTATCTCAAAAAGAATGATTTACATCATTTTGAGGTTATTCTCGGGGTGAATCATTTATTTCAGGAATGTGAAGTGGGGATTCCTGACGAGTATGGTAAAATTGAACAGACATTTTCGCCCCAAGTGTTGAAATTGATGGGAGAATGGCTGGACTCGTCGTTAGAATCCTTTAAAAAATAATGGTATTGATGCCATTAGGGTAATCGTTATCCAATAATTTTTTCAATTTTTGGTAATCTTCCGGTTTTTTGACAAAATCCATGTCGTGGGTGTCCACAATAAGAATTGGGATATTGTTGATTTGGCGAAGATAATTCATATATCGGCTTTGGATGTCTTGGAGGTAATCCGCTGTAATATTCTTTTCATATTCGCGACCGCGGTTGGCAATGTTAATGAGGAGTTGCTCAATGTTATTGTGTAAATACATAATGATGTCGGGTTTGGGCAGGTAGGCGGAAATAATTTCATATACTTTCAGATAAAGATTGTATTCATCGCTTTGAAGATTATTTCGGGCAAAGATGTCGCATTTGTCGATGAAATAATCGGAGATGACGAGGTCGGTAAAGAGGTCGCGTTGTGTGAGTAATGTTTTGAGTTGTTGGTATCTGTCGGTAAGAAAGGTCATTTCCAACGGGAAAGCGTAGTGAACGGGGTCAACGTAGAATTTAGCGAGGAAGGGGTTATCGACAAAACGCTCCAAGACGATTTCAGCGTTCAAATCGTTGGCAAGTTTTTCTGCCAAGGTTGTTTTCCCGGCACCAATACATCCTTCAATGGTAACGTAATTATATTTCATAATGACTAAGACACTTTATGTTGATGAGAAGTTGATGAAAAGATTCTTGAAATGGTGGAATAACCTCATTCCCAAATAATTCGGCAAGGGGTCTCAAAATAAATTCGCGTTCCTGAATGAGCGGGTGTGGGATAACCAATTGCGGAGTTTGTAGAATGATGCCCTCAAATAACAGAATGTCGATATCAATGGTGCGGTCATGGTATTGGCGCAATGGATCGGAAAATGCAGATTCCGTTTTTTGGGTTCGTCCCAATTCATTTTCTATCTGTTGTGTTTTTACTAAAACCTCTTCCGGTGATAAATCGGTCAGAACGATTAGAATTTGATTTAGAAAAGGAAAAGAAGCAAACCCCCAAGATTCCGTTTCATCAATCCGTGAGCGTTGAATAATATTGCCAATATGGTAATTTATTAATTCAGCGGATTTTAGAATGTAATCTTGGCGATTTTGTAAGTTGCTCCCAAGTGATAAAACTACTCTTTTCATTAGGTCGCAAATTTACAACTTTTTATGTTTGTTTTGGCAAATATGTTTCAGAAATAAAAGAAAAATCACTAATTGATTATCAATTAGTGATTTTATTTTTCAACAATAGATGATCCATTAATCTCGTGCCAAGGCAATATAGTATAGAAGAGTTGCCAAAGAAGCAAGTGCAGCAACCACATAGGTGCGGGCAGCCCATCGTAAAGCGTCTTTCGCGTGAGATTGCTCCATATCGGAAGCCAAATTGCTCTTTTCAAGCCAAGCCAAGGCTCTGTTAGAAGCATTATACTCAACCGGCAAAGTGATGAATGCAAAAAGGGTGGTGAGCGCAAACAAAATAATTCCAATGATTAAAATGCTATGACCTATCGGTGATTGACTAAAACTCATTAGAATGAGTCCGCCAATGAGTATCCATTGTGATATACGACTGCCAATATTTACGACAGGAACCATTGCAGAACGTAGTGATAACCAATGATATGCGGTAGCATGTTGCACAGCATGACCACATTCGTGGGCAGCCACGGCCGCCGCAGTTACACTGCTTCCACGATAAACTTCTTCACTAAGATTGACGGTCTTTGTCGTCGGATTGTAATGGTCGGTAAGCCGCCCCGACGTGGAAACTACTTGCACGTCATAAATCCCGTTCTCACGCAGCATCTTTTCTGCTACATCTTTCCCCGTTAACCCTGATGGTAAAAATTCATTCGAATACTTCCTGAATTTTGACGTTAATACTCTTTGTACTCCTAAACTTAGGAGCATAAATACAATAAAAATAACCCAATAACCTAAATTGTACATAACTGAACTTTTAATGTAGAAAATATTTTCCTTTTCCGAAAGATTGAAACAAAAGAATAAGAACATTGTTCAATTAACTTGGCTAAAAGTCGTATTTTTGCCGCCACGAATTCTTTCATTATTTATGATATGATATAATCTATAAAATGCACAAATACAGGAGTTTAATATTACCATTCGCTATTGTTTTCGGCTTGATTTTTCATCAATATATTGCGCTTGCAAAAAATGCGGTTCCTTTTCTCATCTTCTTTATTCTGATGTTTAATTTTAGTGCATTGGAAGTTCGGAAATTGAAACTGACGGGAATGCACTATTGGCTGCTTTTTTTTCAAATTGTGGTCAGTTTATTGTTTTATTTTATCTTATTACCTGCCAATGAGATTATTGCACAGGGGGTTTTGGTCGGAATACTTAGTCCGGTTGCGGCTTCCGTAGTTGTGATAGCTTGTATGTTGGGTGCCGACAGGTCCACCATCACAGCATATACGTTATTAGGAAATGCGGGAATTGCTATCGTGGCACCGATTTACTTTTCTTTCATCGGGACGAACATGGATATGCCCTTCATGGACTCTTTTTGGCTGATATTATCGAAAATCACACCGATTATTGTACTTCCGCTTTTGGTCATCATCGTCTTGCAATTCGTAGCACCGAAAGCTAATCACGTGATTGCCAAGTTACAAGGCATATCCTTTTATTTGTGGGCAATGGCACTCATGATTACCATTAGCCAAACCATAGATTTTATCTACCGCTATGGAACAGGAAATGAAAGTGTAATTATTTGGTTATCAATCGCATCGCTCATTGGTTGTGCGATTCAGTTTGCAGTAGGGAGGTGGGTAGGCAAGAAATATGGGGACTCAATCGCAGGCGGTCAGGCATTGGGACAGCGCAATACAGCAATGGCAATATGGATGGCTTATACTTACTTAAATCCGCTGGCTTCCATTTTCCCCGCTGCTTACTCCATCTGGCAAAATCTGTTCAACAGCTATCAACTTTGGAAGCATGACAAACGTGTAAATCAGGCACACTGATTTTTCAACAATTTGTTTCTTAAAAAATCAGTTGAAAGGAAGAAAAAAATCGAATAATTTACGTACATTTGCCGCCGATTAAGGCAGAAATTATGGAAGAAAATAAAAAAGATGGGATGGACGATAACGATGTTACGTCAAATGATGAAAGTAAAGATCATTTAATCGTAGATAATGGAGCGCAACACTCTGATTTGCACAATGTTATTTATGTGCAGTCTATGTTTGAGAATTGGTTTTTGGACTATGCTTCTTATGCTATCTTGGATAGAGCCTTGCCCGATGTAGGGGACGGTTTGAAGCCGGTACAGCGGCGTATTTTATACTCCATGTATGAATTGGAAGACGGAAGATACAATAAAGTAGCCAATATTGTCGGTAATACGATGAAATATCACCCACATGGTGACGCGTCGATTGCCTCTGCAATCGTTCAATTAGGACAAAAGGAACTGGCCATTGACCCGCAAGGAAACTGGGGAAATATCTTTACCGGCGACTCTGCAGCAGCCGCCCGTTATATAGAGGCACGTCTCACAAAATTGGCGTTAGAGGTTGTCTTTAATCCTAAAACAACCCCGTGGCAAAAATCTTACGACGGCAGAAATCGTGAACCGATCTGTTTGCCGATCAAATTTCCGCTGTTGCTGGCACAAGGCGTGGAAGGTATTGCCGTGGGATTGGCAACCAAAATTCTTCCCCACAACTTTAATGAATTGTTAGATGCTTCTATCGCCATTTTGGAAAATAAACCATTCGAACTATTCCCCGATTTTCCCACTGGCGGGAGTATCGACGTAGGAAAATATAACGACGGAGCTGCCGGCAGCAGAATCAGAAACCGTGCCAAGATTTCTATTCAAGATAATAAGACATTGATTATTAGTGAAATACCTTATGGTACGAATACGATTGATCTAATCAAGAAATCGATTACCCCCCAAATAGAAAGAGGAAAACTGAAAATCAAAAGAATTGATGATAATACGGCTAAAACAGCAGAAATTATTATCCATTTATACCCCGGCACCTCACCCGACCAAACCATTGACGCCCTGTATGCGTTTACCAATTGCGAAATCTCACATTATCCCAACCAATGGGTTATCTATAACGGAAAACCGGCTCAGCTGACTGTTTCCGAAATTCTCAAAATCAATACCGACCGTACCCTCCAATTATTGCAAAAAGAATTACAGATTTTCTTGGAAGAACTTGAAAATCAGTGGCATTGGATTTCTTTAGAAAAAATATTCTTTGAAAAACGTATCTATAAAGAATTAGAAAAAGATACCGAAACGTGGGAAAACCAAATCGAAAATATTAAAATCGCTTTTGTTCCGTATCAGCCCCTTCTGAAGAAAGAAATTTCTCACGAAGATATACTGAAATTATGCGAAAAACCGGTGCGTAAAATTTCAAAATTCGACATCAAAAAAGCCGATGATGCGATTGCCGATATTGAAATTCAGATCGATGAAACCAAAAATCATTTAGACAACATCGTTGATTTTACCATTAACTATTTCCGTCAGTTGAAGAAAAAATATGGCAAAGGTCGCGAACGGAAAACAGAAATTAAAAGCTTCGATACGATTGTGGCTACTACAATTGCTGTTGCCAATCAAAAGTTATATGTTAACAAAAGTGAGGGATTTATCGGTACGGCTTTGAAAAAAGACGATGCAACCGAGTTTGCTTGCGATTGCTCCGATATTGACGACGTAATTGTCTTCTTTGAAAATGGCAAATTCTTGGTTTCTAAAATCCAAAACAAGCAATTTGTGGGGAAGAATATTTTGCACGTGGAAGTCTTTAAACGAAATGATGATAGAACGGTTTACAATATGATTTATGCCAACGGGGTCGCGGGACCGGCATTTGTAAAACGTTTTTCCATAGGCGGTGTCACGCGCGACAAAGAATATGATTTGACGCAGGGAAAAGAGGGCTCAAAAGTTCTCTATTTAACCTCAAATCCTAACGGAGAAGCCGAAAAAGTAAAAGTATTTCTCCGTAAAAAGGCGAAAATTAAAAAGCTACAATTTGAATTTGACTTCGGAAGTTTGGCTATCAAAGGACGAAGCTCACGCGGAAATACATTGTCCCGCCACTTGGTCAGCAGAGTGGAATTAAGCCAAAAAGGATTCTCCACCTTAGATGCCATCAGTGTCTCATACGACCCAATCGTGATGCGTCTCAACAACGAAGATAGGGGCAACTTCTTAGGAAAGTTTAAAGAAGACGATAAAATAATATCTGTTTATAAATCAGGGAACTATAGAATTACCGGCTACGAATTGTCTACCCATTTTGAAGATGATTTATCCATTATTCAAAAATTTAACCCCAACAGAATAATCACCGCCGTCTATTACAATAAAAAAGAAGATAAATACTTCTTAAAACGCTTCATACCAACATTAAGCGACAAAAAAATTGATTTTATCCCGATGGATAAAAATGTCAGTTTACTCTTGGTTTCTATTGATTATTTGCCGCAAATCGAAGTAAAATATTACAAAAAAGATCCGAAAGATATTCAGATTGAAGTGATTAATGCTGCTGAATTTATTGAGATACAAAACGTTAAAGCAAAGGGAAAAAGAGTCAGTTTCGGAAATATTAAAACCATCACTTTATTAGACCCACTTCCATACGAAGAACCGGAAGAAGAAACGGAAGAGGCTATTGAAGATGTTGATAATGACAATGATCCATCGGAAGAAGATATTGATCATACCATTGCCAAAGAGATATTCGAAAATATTGGAAATGAGGAAGATGATGATTCCGATAGCAATGGGATTAGCGGGGAGCAGTTGGAACTGTTTTCGTAAGGATTTGTGAAAGATCGTTAACCAATCTATCTATATCCTCCATCGTTGTGTCCCAAGACGTTACAAATCGGATTTCGTTTTGTAATTCATCCCAAACATAAAAGAAATGTTTTTTGAGTAATTCAGTGATGAATTGCGCGGGAATTTGCAAAAATACCATATTGGCTTGGGTCGGTTGCGTAAAATGACAGCAACCCACAGCCTCTAACTTTTCCCGCAAAACAGTTGCCATCTGATTGGCATGTAGCGCGTTATGATAAAGTAAGTCATCTGAGAGATACGCAATGAATTGCGCAGCAACATATCGCATTTTTGAATATAGCTGGGTAGATTGCTTGCGTATATATTTCAAATTTTCAGTTAGTTCCGGTCTAAATGAGATGACGGATTCTGCCATCATGCAGCCATTTTTGGTACCTCCAAAACTTAAAATGTCAATATTACAATCTGTCGTGATTTCCTTGACCGAAAGGTTGAATGATGCGGCGGCATTGGCTAAGCGCGCGCCGTCCACGTGCAGATACATCCCATAATGGTGTACAAATTCCGCCAATTTCTTGATTTCAGCGGGGGTATAAACTGTCCCTAACTCGGTGCATTCGGCAATATAGACCACTTTCGGTTGGGAATGATGCTCAAATCCGAAACCGTGGAGTAACGGCTCCAGCAGGGCAGGGGTGAGTTTTCCGTCGGGCGTGGCAATCTCTTTCAGCGCAGCTCCGCTCATAAACGCAGGTGCATTACATTCATCTACCGCAATATGCGCCGTTTGGGCAGCAAAAATGGAATGATAGGATTGGCAACAAGCCCGCATGGCAATCACATTGGCACCCGTACCGTTAAAGACCAAAAATGGAGAAGCGGTCTCTCCAAAAATTTCTTTCAGTTGTCGCACGGCTTCTGCCGTCCACAGATCATCTCCATACGCCGGAGCATGGTCGAAATTAGCCTTTTGAATGGCTTCCATCACTGCCGGATGAACCCCGGAATGGTTGTCACTCCCAAAACTTCTCATTCTTTGTTCCATTTTGCACAAATATTGTTTCGTTTAATACTATCTGTTATTGATGAGGCGAATAATCTTGTCGTGAATGTCGATATTATTCATTTTTCCTTGAAAATTATCGGCTCCGGGACCGAAAGAGAATACGGGAACATCAGCATTGGTGTGGTATAAACTGCTGAATAATACGTAATTAACAAGATATCTGGCTGCCTTTTCTTTTGAAAGATTATTGATTCTCGGCGATAAGGTCATACCTCCGCATTCGTGGTCGGCAGTAACAACCACCAACGTCTCCTGATTCGTCTTGGCAAAGTCATAAACAACCTTTATGGCACGGTCAAAGTCCAGGATTTCCTGTTTAAAGTATTTGTAATCATTCACATGGCAAGCCCAATCAATTTGGGAGCCTTCAATCATTAACACAAAACCCTGCGGATCTTTTGCCAATTTTTCCAATGCTTGGCGTGTGGCTTCTGCCAACCAATTGCCCCGCTTGGCAGCTTTGGGTGGCTTCTTTTCGGACAACAAACCAACGGTTTTCATATCTGTGGCTTTCAACAAATCTTCCAAACTATAGATAATTTGGTACCCTTTTCGTTCCAAACTGTCAATTAGATTGAGTTTGTCTTTCCTTTTATTGGGAAGAAAATTATTCAGATAGCCGCCCACAGCAAAATCTATATTGCTGTAAATAAACTGTTTAGCAATTTCTTCGTATTGATTCCTATTCGGTACGTGAGCGTAAAAAGAGGCGGGTGTGGCATCCGTCATGGCACTTGTTACCACAATTCCGGTTGCCATTTTTTGCTTAATTGCCCATTCCATCAGTGTTTCGTTGGCTGTGGAATCCCTGTTCAGTGCAATATATCCCTTTGTAGTTTTCTTTCCGGTGGAAAGTGCACTACCGCCGGCAGCAGAATCGGTGATGGAATCGCTTAAGCAATAGGTCATGGAGGTGCCGCGATAAGGGAATTGCCACAGCGCGCTGTTGGGGTTGAGATAATACAACGTATTGACTTGCGCCATTCCCATTCCATCGCCAATCATCAGAATAACATTTTTCGGTTTGTTTTGAGAAAAAGCATAAATAACTGCAATACAGCATATTATGCTTAATATTGTTCTTTTATTCATAAACGTTAATATTAATATCTAAATTTGCGTTGACTGCCATATTCATAGGCACCGATGTCGGGATTAGCATCTCGCGCATTACCGGTCAAGTCGGTATGAATGCTCAAACCTAATTTTCCGGCATCAATGGCGGGAGAGCCGGTGCGCAGGGTGAAGTCTTGTTGGGCATGATTGGTAAACAGCGGATCACTATTACGAATACAATTGATGAAGCAATCGAGTGCCTGCGAGTGGCGTATTAAACAGTTTTCCATTCTTGTATCCATTGTAACCTCTTCATTTTCATATTTATATACGATAATTTCATCTGCCATGGAGCCGTAAACAATACAGTTGGTGAGGGTGGTCGCGGTATTTCCGATGTAGTCGTGAACGCCATCGGAATAGGTGTTGCTGACGTATAGTGCGGGAAATTTGCGGACGGATTGTGAAAAATAATTGGCAATGGTCAAATGTTTGAGGTCAAAATCGC
>Ga0265294_10001814_pt1 | contig 28517 bp, 30 predicted proteins | sample MunlanPumphouse3_FD_192504 | JGI IMG/M metagenome (GOLD analysis project Ga0265294, IMG submission 192504) | Groundwater microbial communities from a municipal landfill in Southern Ontario, Canada - Pumphouse #3 | ecosystem: Environmental > Aquatic > Deep subsurface > Groundwater | place...
ATTCGAACCCATGAATGCATGCGTGAAAGGCATGTGAGTTAAGCCACTTCTCCAACGGGCCACATAAGTGGCGCCTACCATAGGACTCGAACCTATGACCGATCGGTTAACAGCCGATTGCTCTACCAACTGAGCTAGGTAGGCGTGTTATTCAAAAGAATAACGCAAGAAGTATATTATCAAAACGGCTCTGAATATGCAATCAAGAATTATTCAGTTCCGCACTTCTTATGGATGGCGTGAATCAAATCGCCAATTGTTTGTAGGGAAGTCATCTCTTCGTCAGAAAACTTAATATTGTATTCATCTTCCAATTCTAAGATAAGTTCTACCATATCCAAAGAATCCAAACCATAATCTTTTAGTGTCTTAGCCTCATCAACTACATCGATGTTCAATTTCTTTTTAAATTTTTCGAGAACGTTATTTACTTTCGCCATGATTTAACCTCACTTCGTTGTATTATACCAAAAAAATATCTTTTGTAAGAAGCAAATTGTTTGAACAAAAAAAGGGCATTAGCCCTTATTTGGATTTATTTGTGATTTTCTATGTTAATTCGACTGGAGCCGTAATTTCGCTCGCTGCTTGATTGGCTGCGGTCGTAAAGGCTGTAATCAATACACCGCTAATAGCCGAAAAAATTGCGATGACAAGTAAGACACCAAATAACTGTCCTTTGATTTCTGACATGCTTTCTCCTTTCTTTTAGTTATAAAAACCGATGACAACTCCGCGCGTTATAGTTATGACTATAGGCTCGCTACTCATAATGATGGGCTGGTAATAAGTCGTCACAGTATATATGTAAGTATCACCAAAGCGAGGCGTGCAGTTATTTGTGCATGTTATCGTTGCGTCTGCATACCTTTCAACATAAGAAGATATTTCCTCATTTATCCCACCATTTTCTACGATAAGATGCCCCGCCGTCATGGAAACGGCATCTAAATTCGTATAAATAATCTGCGTATTTATCAAATCAGTGCCAAGAAAAAAGACGCTTATTACAAAGAGAAAGGACAAGATTAGTCCAATTTTAGATCCCACTAATAATGTCTCCGATAACCGATACAACTCCAAGGGTAATCATTATTGTAATGAGACCGGCTCCGAGTAATGGTAATACCATTAATGAATCGAATCCTTTTCTAACCTTTTCGACTTCACCGATATAGTGTTGATCGGCGATTTTTGCGAAGATTCTTTGAAATTGTAAAATGCGGACTCTATCATTCCCCTGGTCCACCATTTGAAAAACGCAAATCATGGCTTGTTCAATTGCATAGGAAGTGAATCGCTTCCCAAATCGCAGAAAAGGAAGAACCGTTTTGTCTTCATCAATTTGCGCGATTAAGGTTTCTAAATACCCGCGAATATTTGTCGAAGCGAATGGGATTAGTGCTTCAAGCGATTTATAAATGTTATAGCCATTACGAATGTATATTTCAAAGTAGGTAAACAATTTAACAAATTCTTTTTGACATGTATATATCTTTTTGTTGATCAAATTGTCGTAACGATATGACAAAAAGAATAAGTAAATAAATAAGAAAAGAGGCAAAAAGATTAGTAGTAGATATTGTTTCATGATTATGACAATCACCGAAAACATAATCATAAACGAAATGGTGATAATCACCTGTTTTTTCGTTTCTTTTTCATATGAAAGACCTGCTTCGTTTATCTTTTTTTCAAATGGTTTCATGATGGCTGCTTTCTTCAATGGGAAGGCGAGTAAATTTATTGATGGCTAGATGAATCGAGACAAGCAGTAGCGTAAAAAGCAATGATGTCATCAAAATGACAATGAGGCCATTAAGCATTCGTGAGTAAAAAGAGCTTAATCCAAAGCGCACAAAAATAACTATTCCCAGTGTTATAAACCATAAAATGAGAAACTCCATCGTTCTTCTGATAGAAAGAGACCTGACTACAATCATCGTTTCTTCAATGCGGTTAATTTCTTGAAGTAAAGTCTCCGCCATCGTAAGAATGTCTCCTCCTTGATCCTCGTATAAAGTTAATATGTTTAAAAACATATAGTAAATGTCGAAACGGAAATATTTATTCAAGTAATCGATCCGCTCACGAATCGCGAGATGCTCAATAAATTCTAATTCATTTTTGAATTGTCCATCGGCATTTATTGTTGCATTTTCAAATGCTTCAGCAAGCGAGCCTCGAATACTCATTGATAAAAGAAAATTATTTACAAATTGTCGACATTCACCCGCGCATTTATAAGTAGTGTTAGATTGATAAACTTTTTTCTTTGCGTGAAAAAAGAAATATAAGAAATAGATAAGACATATCGCCATGGCAACGTAATAATTACCGCTCGACACATAACCAAGCGCTCCACAAATAAGGGATATCAGAAAAGAAATCAACAGTATCTTCATATCGTGAATCCTTTGGCTATTTCTATTGCCTTTGATGATTGATTAATCAGCGAAAGAAGAAAGGTTGAGGGTTTTCCGTATTTGTCTTTTTGACCCACTTTTTGATAAATGGGATTTAAATGACCAGTTTCACTGTCATATTCGAGGATTATTGATAAGTATCGTGATATTTTTCCACTGCTTGAAACATTTTTTTCAAGAAAAACAAAGTAGCGGAAATGCTCATTAATATCGTTAAGCGCCTCGGAATATATCGTTTCATGTCCATTCATAAGAATCATTCGCACCATCCGATTAGGTATTGTTTCTGCACTCTGTGCATGAATCGTTGTAATAACAGGGTGTCCGGTCATCACTGCATTCAAAACATCAAGCATTTCTTTTCCGCGACTTTCAGCGATAACAAGCCAGTCGGGATTACTTCTTAAAGCATTGCGGATCAATTCTTGAAAAGAGGCTTGATAAATGTGTGAATTTACTTGCCAACAGTTTAAGTCGATCTTCGCATTTGCAGAATTATAAGTAAGTTCCTGAACGTTATCGATAACAACGACGCGCGAGTTCGGAGGAATCAGCGAAAGGAGATATTTTTGTAGTTCGGTTTTCCCCACTCCTGTCTGGCCACCTATAACAATCGAAAGTTGATTAGCAATCAAAACTTCTAGCAAAAGAGAAATTGTTTGGGGCATGAAATGCCCATCATTGCAAATCCTCGGCACATAAGAGCCTATTCTTAATGAAAAGGTTGGAATTTTCTCATCATTCAGTCGACCAATTGAATAGTGAACAGCATTTAAACGAAAGCGCCCAAACGACATGTCGAGCAAGGGTTCAGAAAACGAAAACTGTTTTTCGCCTAAATTAGCAATGTGGCGTAGAAAATCATTTATCTCGTTAAGCGAAATTTTTATTTCGCTTTTTTGTCTTCCTATTTCGTTATGTTGATAGAATAAGCTTTTTCCGTTATACGATATATCTGTCACTAATTCATCTTTTAATAGAGGCTTCAAAAAGGAATTAGAAACATAATCTTCTAAATACTTAACCTTATCTTTATTCATGTTCACCAATAATAAAAGTAAGACTATTTTGATAAAATAATCCGAGCATGATATTTACTCTTAAACCAATAGCGACACCATCGAATTTGCTGAGAAACACTACGTCTTCTTCATCCTTATCAAAGTAAGAAAAAGCGACTTCGAAAGTATCGGTGTATGGTTTTAAACTTGTAACAAAGTATTGTTTAACGGCGTGTTCTAAATATAGTTGATCATAATATGGTTTATCATCTTCTTCTCTTTCGATGATTACGACGGCTGTTTCAAAGATACCTCGAGGTAGCAAAAGAAAGGTTCGATTTATGCCACTAATTCGCATCGAAAAAGAGAAGCCTGAGAGCATAATTCCTAAGATGGTAAAACAGATCCAAACATTTAACATGTTTCGATTTCTTCCCAATCAATCGGCTTGTCCTCGCTCGAAGTTGATGAAGTCATAATACAATATTGTGAATTATGACAGTCGCCGATATAACGAAGATTCGAAAAATAAGTGAAGTTATATTGAATATCAAATTGATTATAACCAGCTTTTCGAATAATAATTCGCATCTCAATTTCTTTTTCTGAAGAATAAAAATTTCTCGGAAAAAAGAATTTTGTTGTCTCGAGAAAACCATTTCGTGGTGTGATAGACATAAGAAGCGAGTTTGGCTCGACATATAGCGGCGTAGCAAAAGTGAATTTGTAATGATTTGATACTTGAGAAACGCCTAGAGAAATGGACCGATAATCCGGCAACATGCTATAAGATAATAGGTTATAAAGCGTTCCCCTTCTTTTTATCAATAAATTAATTGATTCATACTCAAAGGGGTTTTCTGATTCAAACCAAAGCGATGACAAATCAAGATAATAGTAGTATTCGTCTTCAATTATCGATGTAAATCCGTGAAAAACGAAGCGATCTCGTCGCGATGCACACACTCCGTTTTGAAGTTCGATATAGTTATATGGTAACGATAGAAAGTAGTTTTCTTCACTAGGGTAAAAAGTCGTCTCAACGCGAGGATAAGCTTCAGCCTCTTCGACATCATAAATGCCCTTTGACTCGCATGAAAAGACAAAGAGATTCGCTCCCTCTGTCACTGCTTGACCATCTAGGAAAAAGACACGCCTTATATCTTTGCGAATTCCTTTATTAAGATATTCGGTATTTTGAAAAACGATGACCCCTTGAGGATAGCGAATATTTTGGAGAGTTATTTTAAGAATGTATGCTTGATGATCGATAGTCGCCAATGCTGAATATACAAAATTAATTTCTTGCGTTGTTTCCATCGAAAGAGGATATATGACAAACGATTTCCATCCGAGTTTAGAAGGAGAAGACTTGCCAATGACAAGGAGTAAAAACGGTAAGCAAAAAATAGTCATAACTCTTTTCTTCATTGTCATATTCCTAGTCTAAATAATTTAGAAATTGGCACATAGCGATGCGTTTTAGTCGATAATATGTCGATGTTGAATATAATTCAACCCACCAGAACTTGTAGTTATTAAAGAAGAAATCATTGTTAATTATTCGCCGCGACTCTAAATCAAGTTTTCGAAAAGCACTTTCAATTTTGGCGATGAATAAATCATTTATTTCGTTTTTACCATAATTATGACAATTAATAGACATGCTTAAATCGCGCCCGCCTCTTTTTAAACTCGCTGCATCGAGAGCTTGAAAGTATAGTCTTGCAACTTCCTGAGTTTCGGCGCTTAAAGCACGCAGCTTACGCCTGCTCCTTCGTCCTGCCAACTTCATATCCCCCTTCTCTTACTTGATTTGTAAGTAACAAAAAGATAAAAATACCAATTTTTGTTCTAAACGATACAAAAAAGAGCAAACATCACTCCTAACAAACGTCTACTGAGTAATGCTTGCCACTTAATCTTTGATTGATGATTGTTTTGGTGTTCGTGCCCTAGTGCTGCTTGCTTTTTCAAAACTGCCCCGTGTTAGAAAAATTAGATAACGACAACTCAAGTTTTTATAAATTTTACATCTTTTTTGAAATGATGGCAAATCGTGAGAAAGGACTTTATAAGCAGCAATCGTTATTTTATAATGTGTTCATATGATAATTCTCGTCGGCGCTTCCGCAAGTGGCAAAACGGAAATCGCCAAAATATTAGCACGTAAATTTGGAATCGTTAAAGCCATTACGCACACAACTCGCGATATGCGAGAAGGCGAAAAAAATGGTGTTGACTACTTTTTTGTAAGCAAAGACATGTTTAAATCTTTAGTCAACGAAAAAGCTTTTGTTGAAACAACTTTCTATAATGGCAATTACTATGGTTGTTCAAAATCTCAAGTCAGCGATGACAAGGCTGTTATTGTCGACCCGAATGGTTTAAAAGAATTTTTAAAATTGAATGACCCGCGCGTGATTGCCTTTTATATTGAAGCGGATGAAAAAACACGATATCAACGAATGCTATGTCGCGGTGATAGTATGCAAAATGCCCTTAAAAGGATTGAAAATGATAAAAAGGATTTCAATCCGGAAAACGTCGGTTTTACCCATTACATTATTATTAATGAAGATAACACTCTAGAAGAAGCAGCCGACATCATCTATCGCAAATACCTCGGATCACTAAATAATCTTAAACGTTAATTTGTTCAACAAACTCATCATAAGTTGCGTACTTGTCATAGACAACTTTTTCTTTTATATAAATAATACGATTAGCAACTGTCTCAATCAGTTCGTGATCATGAGATGTAAAAAGAATGACACCACGATAATTAATCATCCCTTTGTTTAAAGCGGTAATTGCTTCTAAATCAAGGTGATTGGTCGGATCATCAAGGATAAGAAGATTTCCGGCGATCAACATTGTACGAGCGAGCATGAGACGAACTCTTTCGCCTCCAGAGAGAACGTTGACGGGTTTTAACGCTTCTTCACCAGAAAAAAGCATTCTTCCGAGCCAACCGCGAAGTCCTGTTTCACTTTGATCTTTTGAATAAGGTCTAATCCATTCAACAAGGTTTTCATCGTGATTATTAAAGAAAGATGAATTATCACTGGGAAGATATGTTGGCGTAATAGTCACTCCATAGCGAAATGTGCCTTCATCTGGTTCTAACGAGCCCCCAAGAATATCAAAAAGGGCGGTTAATACTTGTGTATTATCAGCAATAAAAGCGACTTTATCGCCTCGATTAATCGTAAATGAAAGATTTGAAAATAAACCTTCTTTACTAAGTTTTTTGACCTCTAGAACATTATTGCCAACTTCTTTTTCAAACTTCCACTCAACAAATGGATAACGGCGGCTTGAAGGCTTTAAATCATCAATGGTGATTTTATCTAGTTCTTTTTTACGTGAGGTCGCTTGTTTCGATTTCGATGCATTTGCCGAGAAGCGAGCAATAAATTGCTCAAGTTCCTTAATTCTCGTCTCTTTTTTGACGTTTTCTCGTTTTGATTGCTCGAAAACAAGCTGGCTTGATTGATACCAAAAATCATAGTTACCAACATATGAAGTAATCTTTCCAAAATCAACATCAAGAATGCGCGTGCACACTTTATTCAAAAAGTGACGGTCGTGCGAGACGATAATAACGATGTTTTCAAAATTATATAAAAAGTTTTCTAGCCATCGCGTGGCTTGCATATCGAGGTCGTTCGTCGGCTCATCAAGAATGAGAATATCAGGATTGCCAAACAAGGCCTGAGCTAACAGCACTTTAACAATTTGTCGCTGATCGAGTTCACCGACAACTTTGTCCTGATCTTCAACCGAAATACCTAATGAATTTAGAAGGGTACGAGCTTCACTTTCCGCTTCATAACCATTTAGTTCGGCAAATTCAAGTTCTAGTTCAGCGGCACGCATCCCATCACTATCAGAAAAATCCGTTTTAGCGTATAAATGGTCGCGCTCCTTTTGAATTTTAACGAGTTGTTGGTGCCCTTCCAAAACGGCATCAATTACGCGAAAATGGTCGTAAGCGTGGTGATCTTGTTTTAAGGCTGATATTCGTTCTTTATCTGTTATAACTACTTCGCCCTTATTGGGTTCGAGTTCGCCGGTAAGAATTTGTAAGAAAGTTGATTTTCCTGTCCCATTGGCACCGATTATTCCATAGCAATTGCCTTTATCAAAAGTCATGTGAACGTTCTTAAAAAGAACGCGACCACCAAATTGTAATGTCACATTATCTACAAGTAACATTTATTTAAGTTTCCCCATTTTTTGAAAATAACTAAGTGTTGCTTGGTGAATTATATCTGCATTATTCGACAATTTTGCAGGGATTTTTTTAATAACCGGGAGTCCGCTTATGGCAAATAAGCCTCGCGGAATTAAATATTTGCCGTGCGAATTATTATCGCTTGCTAAAAGAACAATCCCAAGTGCCGATTTTTCGGGATGATTCATAAATGAATACATAAATCCCTTAGCCACTATCGAAAACCACTTTGGAAAAGAAGTTGATACACTACCAACAATGTTTGTCGCTGCCACACCAGGATGCATCATTGAATAATGGACATTAGCATCACTTTTATTCATATATGAATAGTGATTTGCCATCATAAATTTTTTAGATAATGCGTATTGACGATATAGTGTGAACTTTTTTGAAGTAAAATATGTCGCCAAATTCTCATACTTATAACGGCGATTTGCGAGTGAACCAACACAAACAACACTAATGTTGGGCATCTTTGAAAAATATGGTCTTAAAAGTTCAAGTAAATAAAAAGTTCCTAAATAATTAGTGCCCATTGTCAGGGGAAGTCGATCACTTGTTTCAGCACCTTTTTTCGGATGAAAGATGCCCGCATTAAAAACGAAGGCATCAATTTTTGGATAATCATTTTGTAACTTAGAGGAGAAATCTTCGATACTTGAAAACGAAGCTTGGTCGAGAAGCAAAATATCAACTTTAGCCTCTTTAACTACTTCAATAATTTCTCGACGTGCCTTTTCGGCTCTTTTCTGACTTCGGCAAGCCATCACAATATGTGCGCCCTTATAAGCTAGACAGCGCGCAGCGTAAAAGCCGATGCCGCTATTGGCACCAGTTATAACGATTGTTCTATTTGTTAAATCACCAACATGTTGATTTAAGTACTTTGCGTATTTTATGCCGTCCATAAGCCTAATTCGTAAACGATGATAAGGGCAGCAACTAAAATGGCGACAGCAATTAATGAAATGATGGCAAGGGTAACAATCTTGCGATCAACTTTGTTGGATGGGTCAAATTTCGGCTCATGGTCAGGCCGAGGTGTCAATTTGTTGTTCTTGTCAAAATTAGCCATCGCTATTTACTCCTTATGTATTTTACCAGTTTCCGCGTTTTTTTCTATTAAAAAAACAAAAGCTAAACGAGATTGAAAAAAATGCTTAATCCTCTTCTTCGTCTTTTTTCTTGAGGACTTTAACTCGTATTTTCTCCACGGTAAATTCATCAGCTTGGACAACCGTTATTTGCAGATTTTCGTATTCAAAATAATCATCAATTTTGGCAAAACGCTCAAGAATTGAAACGCACCAACCACTAACGGTTGAGTAATCAGCATCTTCATCGAGGTCGAGTTCGACAAGTTCAAAGAAATCTTCGATATTCATCGCACCATCAATTAAAAAGACTCCATCCTCTAGTTCGGTTGCTTCTTCGTCGATTTCATCCATCTCATCCCATATGTCACCAACCAACTCCTCGACAATATCTTCGAGGGTAATTAAACCTTCGGTTCCACCGTATTCATCTTTGACAATCGCGATGTGATTGTGACTTGCTTTAAAGTCTTGAAGGATGGCTGATATATTGCGTGAACGCGGCACAAAGGTAACTGGTGTCAATAACGAGCGAACATCAATTTTATTGCCCTCTAACATTGCTTTTAGCAATAGCTTAGTCGGTAAAATACCGATGATGTTATCAATTGTTTCTTCATAAACAGGAACGCGTGAGTACATAAAGATATTTTCGTCATTGATTAAATCATTGATATCATCTTCGATGTCAAAGGCAAAAACATCAACGCGCGGAGTCATAATTTCGTATGCCTGCGTATCCATAAACGTAATTGCCGAACGGAGAAGTTCGCCTTGCTCTTCGTCAATAATGCCTTCTTCTTCAATTGTGTCGACCATTTCTTGAAGTTCATCATCACTGACTGATTCTTCCTCATCTTTGGCTTTTCGGTACATCGGTGAAACGATTAATCGACCGATGGCGCTTGAAGCATAAACAAAAGGAATAAACATGATCTTAAAAACTAAAATTGGATAAGCATATAGTTTTGCTAATGCATGCGAATAAACACGCCCGACTACCTTTGGTATAATTTCGGCGAAAGTAACGATTGCTAAAAACATAATTCCTGTGACTAACATAGGACCACCCAAATCAGCCAAAATCGATATACTAGCCAAAGATGAAGCTCCGATATTTACGAGATTATTCGAAAAGAGAATCGTCGTAATTGTTCGATCGTATTCGTTAGCGAACTTATAGGCCAACTTTGCTGTTTTGCTTCCTTTTTCAGCATCTTTTTTAAGTCGCAAAGTATCGACGGTACTATATACCATATCCGCTGAACTGAAAAAAGCCGAAAAAGCGATAAGAATAATTATTAAAATAATTACTACTACTTGAGGGGGAGTCACTTTGACTTCACCTTACCTTTTGCGAGCTTTGGGCTCACTTCATTAATATCGCCAACTAGTTCTTCGAGAACGTCTTCCATAGTGACCATGCCTAAAACAGTATTTTTTGAACCACGAACAATGGCGATATGCGTATGACTTTTCTTAAAGCCTTCAATCATTTCGTCCATCATAATTTGTGTAGAAACAAAATAGGGTTTGCTGAGGGTTGATTCAATGGCGATATCACGCTTTTTTAAATACTTATGAAGATATGTCTTAACATGTAAAATACCGATGATATTGTTTATGTCTTTGCGATAGATTGGAATTCGCGAATAACTCGTCTCAAGTAAATACTGATTTAACCTTTCATGAGTTAAACCTTCGATATCAATCGCAAACATCTTGCTACGTGGAGTTAAAACTTCTTTAACCGATGTGTCGACAAAATCAAATGAGGCGTAAATAATATCGGATTCATTCTCTTCAATTAGACCTTCCTCTTCAATTGATTCGACAATATTAGTAAAGTCATCGCGAGTCAAAGTAGGACGTTCCTTAAAGCGGAAAATTTTGTAGACAAGCCAGACAACGCCTTGAAAAAGAATAATAACTGGAAAAAGAATAATCGACAAACCATAAATTATATAGCTGGAAAACATAGCAATTTTGTCAGGCATGGCTTTAGCAATCAGCTTTGGAATAGTGTCACCAAAAAGATAAAACAAAGTCGTAGTGACAACCGTTGCGATAACAGACGTAAGTTCATCTGTCACACTAGTGTTTTTTAAATACAAAAGAAAAAGCATCGTCGCAAGGACAGAAGCTAAAATTGCAACTATATTATTACCGATCAACGTTGCGATTAACGTTCGATCATATTTTTCATGAATTTTAACGACTAATTTTGCACTTTTGCTTCCTTCGTCAGCTTTGACCTTCATGCGGAATTGATTCATGGCCGCAAAGGCCGTTTCTGTCGCTGAGAAGAAACCTGAAGCTATAAGTAATAGTAGAATAAATAAAATGTAGAGCCACGATCGAGGGTCAGGCATCGACAACCAACTCCTTTATTAGACCTCAACGCGAAAGAAATATTAGCATATTAATTACTTGTTCGCAAATAAATGCGCGTGTGTGATTGTTTATCTATTTAACTTTACCTAAGACTTCGTGGCAATGGCGACAACGTGGTTCATATGCCTCTGAAGCTCCGACGACAACGATAGGATCAAGATAATGGGCAGGTTTACCATTGACGATTCTTTGTGTTTTGGTCGCTGGAGAACCACAGCGAACACAAATAGCGGTTAGTTTCGTAACATATTCGGCACGAGCCATTAAATCGGCTGTAATCATGAAAGTTTCGCCTCGAAAATCGGTATCAAGACCCCCGAGAATAACACGAACACCTCGATTCGCTAAATGTTCGCTAATAGGAATTATTTCCTTATCGAGAAATTGAATTTCGTCAACAACAACTGCATATGTATCTTCTTTGATGTGAGAAAGAATATCCTTAGCGTTGTCAATTAAAATTGATTTGCGTCGAGAATTGCTATGACTTACAACCTCATCAAGCGAATAGCGATTGTCGATTCGGGGACGAAATACCAAAACTTTTTTCTTGGCGTATTCAAGTCTTTTGATTCTACGAATTAGTTCTTCGCTTTTCCCGGCGAACATCGGGCCAGTTACTACTTCTATCCATCCTAGTTTAGTGATTGTGTCCATCTTTAAATCTCCTGCCCTTAATTATGACAAATGGTCTTCGTTTAGACAATTGGAAATAAAGAAAAAAGGCGATATAATCGCCTTAATTTTTTGAATGATGTTTAGTCCTTGATTTCTTTAACCCAATTATGGAGTTCGACTTTGCCTTGTTCGAGACCATTCTTTTCCATCACATCAGCAATGAGCTGTTTTGCACGTCTTAAGCTGAGTTCTGATTTAACCTTGAACACTAATGGAATCTCTTTATAAATGCCTTTGTGTCCGGCGTCTTGAACTGGCAGTGTCGTCTTTTCATAATCTTTAGGATCAAGAGCAAAATATAACTTTAAACTCTTGCCAGCAATCGTGATTTTAACATAGGTCTTGGTATGAAGTCGGAAAGTATCACCCGAATTAGAGATACGACTTTTAACACCATAACTCATAACCTCACTCTTCAATTCATTGAAGTTCATTTTCATTTCCTTATCAGCACTTTGAATGCGGGTTCGGAAAGGAATGCGAACATAATTCGGTTTTTCTTTATCTTCGCCTTCATTTTTAGGAGATGGTTTCGGTTTAGGCGCGACAACTGGTGGCGTAGCTTTAACAGGAGCCGGTGCGGGAGCGGGAGCTGGAGCCGGTTCAGGAATAACAGCTGGTGAAGGTTCCTTTTTAACCATAGCTAGTCTATCGACCATTTCCGCCATTATTTGCCTCATCTCATCAGAAGTAACGGGTTTTACTGTCTCAACCGGTGCGGGTTCAGGCTTAGCGACTACTTTTGCTAACTCATCTACAATGATAGCGCGAAGCGAATCCTCGCTTTCGTGTTGAGATAATGGTTTAGGCATTGGCTCAGGTTCTTTCTTAACAATAAGCTTTGCTAATTCGTCAGCAATCAAAGCTCTAATTTTATCCTCGCTTAGTGGCTCGCTAACTGGCTCGCTTTTCGCTGGAACAGGAGCAGGAACGGCGACGATAATCGGCGCTGGTTTTTCTTCTTTCTCCTCAACCTTTAGTTCTTGACGAACCATCGCTCTAATTTCTTCAAGCGAAGGCCCAACACTAACGACCGACGGAGCGGAAGCCTTTGGCTCTTCTTTAACTAATGGCTTATCAACTGGTTTAGATTCTCCTAATTCGCCATGCATTATTTCTTTAATCTTATCAATATCAACCTCTTCAGATTTTGTCGATTCTTCCTTGACAACATCATAACCACCGCTTGTGGCTGGTGCTACTGGCGCTGGTGCCGAAGCGGGTTCAGCAACTGGAGCGGAAGCAGGTTCAACTTTAGACTCAGCTTTTGGTTCCGAGACACTGTGTTGTTCTAAGCACGGAAATTTTCCATCTTTCATACAAGGGCAATAGCCAGCCTGCATACAAGGAACAAAATTACCACGAGCACAAGGACACGCTGATAAAAAGGGATATGGCGGATACAAATTTTGTTGTGGCGCCGGAGCCGCTTGTGGCTGAGCTTGAGGACCGTAGGTATTAATGTACTGAACTAATAATGGTCCACTAATTCCAGGCTGAGTATTAACAGTGTGAACTGGTGATTGAGCCTGTTCAGGTTTTTCAGCCGGAGCAGGTGAGTTTTCTAATTCATCGTGAAGAACTTCGCGAATTTCGTCAGCGCTAGGCGCATTTGGTTGCGGTTCTTCACGAATTAACACTAAGCGTTCATCAGCTCCACTCGCATTTGAAAACGTTCTCTTTGGTGGAGTTGGGGCATTGGCACAATAAGCCATGTTAATGATGCCCGCAATAAGAATAAGAATGAGGGCTAAAGCGATAAAGGCATGAGTAGCCCACAATAGAATTGAGGTTAAAATGTCGGTTGGCGCCAATACGACAGCAAGGAAATTCGGAGCACCGACCAAAAATGCAGTATCAAAAACACTAACAGCGAGAATTAGATACCAGCTAACTAAAACCAAGGCTGATTCTGGTTTGTTGTATTTAACCATTAAAACAATCCAAATAATTGGAATGATTAAACCGAAGACGCCGATTGCAGAGAGCATCACGATGCGAAGTAAATCGTAGGTTGAGTTACTTAGAAAACTAAACCATAAGTAAATTTGTCCCCAGCTATCTGCAAAGAAGCCAGCAAACGTATATACTCCAGGGTTAATTAAAGCCTCAACAACAAAGATTCCAACACCTAGTACGAGAGCAATTAGCGCTGAGATGGTTAAAGCGAGAGTAGTTTTTTTCATAAATTACCTTCTTTCTTGGCTTACGCTTTTCTATGATTATAGTTTAATATAAGAATATTTAATATTCTACACAATAATTTTGAAAATTACTCGTGAATTGCATAGAAATTTCCAAAAAGTGAGCAAATCAGGCTCAATTCTGGTAAGTTAATAAACTATCGATTTGTAAATATACTTATATGTTTTTTTAGCAAAACTATGTCGATTGGACCGGCCGTTCCTTCCTCTCCGTCCACGCACCATGGCGTTTGTATGCTAGGCAAAATGGTGATTTTATCAACTCGATAATATGAAGTATGTCGCTTCATAAAAAGATAGTTTAATAGTCCATTAAATAAACCAGGTTTAGTAAGATAGAGATCAAATTTCCCATCATCAACCTTGTTTCTTAGACTGATGGGAAAACCACCAATATATTTGCCATTTAGCAGTAAAAGAAACGGCACTTTGTGTTCATAGGTGACATTATCAATGACAATCTTTACATCAAAACTCTGCGGTGCTACTGCATCTTTAACTGCATTAACGTAATAAGCCATTTTCCCGAATATTTTTACTCTCCCTCTTTTTGTCGCATAAGAGATTTCGCTAAATGCACCAATTGCTGCAACAAAAGCGAAGTACGTTTTTCCGTTGATTAAACCAACATCAAATGGCAATTTTTTTCCTTTTTTTATAATCTTCAAAGATTTAGAAATGCGGCGATTAATGCCAAAATTTTTACCGAAATCATTTAAGGTTCCACTGGAAATATATCCCAGAATTGGTCTATTTTCCTCTTTTGCAATAGCGTTAACAATACGATGAAAGGTTCCATCACCACCAGCGAAAATCAAAACATCATATTTACTACACGCCTTTTTGGCATTGTCCGCAAGTTCAAACAGATTATTTGCTTTAACAAGAGTAACTTTCGAAAAAATCTTTGATAATTTTTTTTCGATATAGGATATGCGTTTAATAATTTTGCCGTTACCAGGGGCTTCCGAGTATAAAAAGATGGCATTCATGGATACATATTATCATAATAAAAGCCCTTTTTGCATTTAACCTAAATATTATAGTTGAAATGTTTTATTCGTAAGAATAATATTTACATAACACATCAGAAGAGGGTCAATATGAAAAAATTTAATTTACTTATTCTAGGGATTGTCGGTGTTGTCTCACTAATCGCCTGTACACCAATTAATACCGATTCATCAATTTCTGGTGATGACTCTATATCAGATAATTCTGATTCTTCAAGTGAAGATCCAAATGGTCCTCTTAAAAATGTCGATGATTTAATATCAAGGAGTAACGCTCAGGAACACCTTTCCTACTTAGCCGGTTCGGAAATCGGTGGGCGCGCTTCGGGCAGCGCTGATAATCTACTCGCTTGTCAATATGTCGCTGATGAATTCCAACAATTGGGACTAACTCCATATTCAGAAGAAACCGGATATTTCCAACCTTATCAACAGGAATACACGCGCATTTTTAGCGAATACTTCTCGTTTGAAGTAACTAATACAGCGAAAACAGCAACCGAAAAATATCGTTATGCTTATGATTTTTCCTTCTTTTATGACAATTTTTCTTCGTTTGGTATCGTCTCCTCTCCACGAGCCTTTGATGATCAGGCCGAATTAGTGAGTTTTTCAAATACAAGCGTCAATTATGCTGACAAAATTGTGCTTGTTGAAAATATTACATTGACTATTCTTGGCGATTTATATAATGACGGCGCAAAGGGAGCAATTGTTCGTGATGGTAGTGATCCTTATCCCACACTTGAATATGGACAAGGCGACATGTTTAATAATAGCAATTTTCTTCTTCTTTACTCGAGCGGGCAATCCTACTCGCGCCTAACGAGTAATATCGCTACCGGTTTAAACAAAGTTGACGCATCATACGAAATCGATAATGCTTCAAAAACGGTCAATAATGTCGTTGGCTTTCTAGATGTTGGAGCGACTTCTTCAATTATTGTTTCAGCCCATATTGATCACCTGGGTCGTTTTGATGCTGAAGACGATGGCTATTATGCTGGTGCATTAGACAATGCTTCGGGTATTGCTGGTATGCTTGAATTAGCTCGCATCTACTCTGAAAATGTCGATCGACTTCTGAAAAACGTTATCTTTATCGCCTATAACGGTGAAGAGGCTGGTTTATATGGTTCCTTTCACTACTCAAGAAATATGGTCGGTGAAAAAGCCGATACTAGGGCTTCTTTCAATCTTGATATGATCGGTGGCGGCTCAAATGATTATGAATTAGAAATTATTGGTAATTATGGTGGTTTGACTTCATCGATAAACAATAAATGTCAGGAATACGGCATCGAAAATTATATCATCGCCGAAAATCAGCCAAATAGCGACCACTATTGGCTTGGTGCTTTAAGAATTGTTTCCGTTTCATTTGTTCATTTTGATGATCGCTATTACCACACACCAAATGATACAGAGGATAAAATCAACTACGATATCTTTGTGAACCAATTGGCAATGATCGCGAGTTTGATGTTATCAAGTTATAATAAATAAAAAAATCTATCAAAGATAGATTAAATATAATTCTTCATTAATATTAATTTAAAATACTAGCCTTTTAATCATGGTGATCCTAGCGGGAATCGAACCCGCGATTCAACCTTGAGAGGGTTGCGTCTTAGCCGCTTGACCATAGGACCAACGAGATATAGTAAACCAGTTTCAGCTCAACTTTTCAATAATATATTTAAGTCTTAAATTAACTTCGTCTTTACCGAGTACTTTAAGAATTGACCAAAGGTTTGGTGAATTTTTGCTTCCTGTTAGCGAAATTCTAAGAATTTCGGCGGCATCACCAACGTGTCCAACAAATTTATCGAGATTAGCTTTATACTCCTTATTATTACTAGCGAATCCGCTTTTTAGGGCGATTGTTTTTAGATTAGCGAACCACGAATCGTTATCAAGTGAATAATCATTTTCGAAAATAAAGTCTTTTAGAAAGTTAATGACATTTTTCTTATCGATTCGTTCATTAAATGGTAAAACATTTGATGTTAGATTGAGATAGTGGTCATGATAGAAAAAGCGGATATGCGAGTAAATGTCGCTATATTTTGCAAAGTCTTTACGGGGGTTTTCCTTTTCGCGTTCAATGTTTAAAATTTCCTCGTAATATTCCGTGCCTCTATTTATTAAATCGAGTAGTTCCGGTGAGTGATTAATGGCCCACTTTTTTGATAAAGAGGCGAGACGATGAGCGCTCATTCGAGCGATTACTTCTTTAGAGAAGAAAGTAAGTTTATCGAGATCGAAAAGGGCACCATCCAAAGACACTTTATTTAAGTTGAAAGTAAACTTATCAATATCATACATCTTGTTTTCTTCGGTCCACTCTTCAAAATTTGAGTTAGCGATTGACATTAAATAGGCCATGACAGCCCGTGGCGGATAACCGTCTTCGATGAAGTAACTAACGGCCGCTTCTTGATCTTTTCTCTTCGATAATTTGCGCTTGCTACCACTTTCCATTTTCATGATTAGTGGCAGATGGGCGTACCCAGGTGCTTGCCAACATAACGCCTTGAAAATTTCTACATGGATAGGAAGAGAAGAAATCCATTCTTCACCACGTGTGACAATTGTTGTATGCATAAAATGATCATCTACGACATGAGCGAAATGATAAGTTGGAAGGCCGTCAGACTTTAAAATGACGATATCAATATCATTTTCGGCGATGCTGATTTCACCACGAATTAAGTCTTTAATAATCGTTTTACGAAGATGATCGCCAGTGCTTCGAAAACGGATGACATAAGGTGTGCCACTTTTGATTTTGGCGATTGATTCTTCAGCCGAAAGATATCGACATGTCGCATATTGTCCATAATAACCAGGTACTACTTTTTGCGCTTCTTGCGATTTACGCAAAACATCTAACTCTTCGCTCGAACAAAAGCAAGGATACGCCAAATTGTTCTCCAATAAATATTTGATTACTATCTTGTAAATATAAGCTCTTTTACTCTGACGATATGGTCCATAGTGGCCAATGTCGCGATCGCCGAGATAACCTTCATCTAACGTAACGCCGAATTCGGCAAGTTGCAAGATTAGCTGCTCTCCACTCCCTGAAATTTCTCTTTTCGTATCAGTATCTTCTAAACGAAGATAAAAAATGCCACCACTATCTTTGGCTGTTTTTTTAGCAATCATGGCCGTAAACAGCGATCCAGTGTGCAAGAATCCGGTAGGTGAAGGAGCAAAACGAGTGACCTGAGCCCCCTCTTTTAAATTACGAGGGGGATACTTTTTTTCTAAATCTTCAAGCGATTCTTGAATATCCGGGAAGATTAATTCGGCTAATTGTTTATAAGCATCCATATCGTTTTTCCTTTACTCTTTGAGTAATTATTTATTTTATCACAATTTTTCGTGCTTGAATAATCGCTTGTATTTCTTTATAATGATACTCGCATCTCATCCTGCAGGTGTAGTTCAATGGTAGAACACTACCTTGCCAAGGTAGTTACGCGGGTTCGATTCCCGTCACCTGCTCCATCGACCAATTAGTGCTGCTAATCAGCACTTTTTTTCTATCGTATAGTATTAACCTTTATTAACTACGGGGCAATACTATTCTTCATGACTTTCATCGTCGGTTTGATTATCGGCTTTTTTATGCTCGGTTTGATTTTTTAAATCATTTATCAGCTTATCAAGTTCTTTTCGCTGTTCTTCGCTCATTTCTTGAGCGATTTTAATTTCTTCATAGACCCTCGTCGCCTGATTGATTGAAACCTTCAAATAACGATCCTTATATTTATTAAAAAGTTCTTCAATCACGTCAAGATAATAGGGAAGAAAGGGGGTAAGAAGAATAAAAGCTCCGGCAAAGCCAGATAAGAGAATAAGGTAAGTGTTGTTTGTAAAGAAATAGGTGGCAAGAACTCCGCCTGTAAAACCAATAAGAATTATTGGTGCAGCAAGCCATGATGATCGGTAATAGTCACCGTTAAATTCTCTTTTAAATACTTTTAAACCTTGGCGATGAACAGAATATGCGATTTTCCCCGGCAAGGCAGCCATCGAGAGGGCGAGATGAGGAACGATTGAATTTCGCCCAATAAAATGCATAAAAGCTAGAAGGGAAAAGCCACCACTAATTAGACTTGCAATAGTCGATACAAACAAGATGGTGGCATTTTCTTCATATGCCAACAAAGCATCTTGATAGTTCCCGTTTGCGACTAAAGTGGTAATACTTTGAAGTTCTTGAGCAAAGGAAGCATCATTTGTCAGATACACTTGCAACATGACAAAAACAACAAGGAATGAGAATCCAAAATAAATTAGGGCTGCTTTTAGAAAAGAAGAAATGACTTGATAAGCACCATTCAATGTTGGCGTAAAGGCCACCTTATAAAAGGCAAAGAAGTTTCTTTGACTAAGTGGCATCCCTTTAGCAAAGGAACTATTTGCAAGCTGTAAGCAAATGTAAATAGGAAGAATAATAATCGGTACAAGTAAGATAAATAAATAGCTACCGAAAAGACCAATCGCAAGCGAAGCGAGAACAAAAACAGTAAACGACAAAGCAATGGCTAATTTACTAGCCAGATACTTACGATAAGTTTGAAATGCTTTTTTTGCGATGTTCATTTTTTGTGATTTAGATTTAAGCGATCGATCTCCTTAACTGCGGCATCAAGGGCCTTTTCATCGATTGATTCTACTTCCTGGTTTTCCAGTGCTTTAATCAATTTTCTCAATTGTCCTTTTGGGACAAAGAAATTGGTTTTCGAAGTTCTTGAAAAGGGTTCAACATGACAGTCATCGTTGATGACAACAACCGATATTAGCATATTTTTATCAATTTGGGTAATCATTGACAACTGATTGATGTTTTCCACATTCACTTTAAGTGGATTATCAATATAGCGTTTTTTCTTCTTGTTAAGGTAATGAATCCAAGAGGCGTCATTTTCCTTTGCACTAATTGCGCCACGATAATAGCAGTCTTTAATTACATAAATCCACTTTGTGCCGAATAAAATGTGATTAATCGTACGAATTTCGTTTCCCTCACGCAATAAGCCAAACTGATTAATTAAATAAAAATCATAGTCGAGGGCGATTTTATATATTAATCGACCATAGTTTCGCACATAGCGATGACTTAAAATACTCCTTTTGATTGGTCTGAAAAAAAGGATGAAAAGAAGTAGTAATCCGGCTAGCGAAGCCGTGACTATGAACGCTATTTGTAAATCGGTCATTAATGATACTTATTATGCGAAGAATTCGGCGACTTCAATTGCGACTTCGATCATTTTTCCAAGACCGAGCTGTCTTTGCTCGCTTGTTGCCTTTTCTGGTTTAATAAAGTGATCGGTAACCGTTAAAAGACATAGGGCTTTTTTGCCTAAGCGAGATGCGGTTGCATACAAACTATACGACTCCATCTCAACGCCCATAACACCAAGAGCGGCCCACTTTTTCCATGAGTTTGGATCAACATCATAAAATATGTCAGCGGACAAAATATTGCCGACTCTTAGAGGCATTTTCTTGTCTTTCAAGACTTCGTAGGTTTTGAATAATAATTCAAAATCAGCACAAGCCGAATATGTTCCGCCCTTTAAATCAAATTGTGAAGCCCAATTCGAATCAGTCGAGGCGGTCTGACACACGAGTACATCGAACAAATCAATGTTATTCTGATAAGCTCCGCATGTACCAATACGAATAATCGATTCTACTCCGTAACCCGTATAGAGTTCGTGCGAGTAAATGCCAATTGATGGTTGGCCCATACCTGAGGCCATAACTGAAACGCGCTTTCCATTTTTAGTAAAGCCCGTATAGCCAAGAATTCCGCGAACTTGATTAACTAATTTAACGTCCTTTAAATATGTTTCGGCAATCCATTTTGCCCGAAGCGGATCGCCTGGCATTAAGACAACTTTGGCAAATGCTCCGTTTTCGGCGTTGATGTGTGGTGTTCCCATAATAAGTAATTCTCCTCCTTATTAATCAATATCGATTACTTGTGTAGCGGCGACATAATCATAAAATCCAATCCGTTGCTTTGAAAAAAGCAAAACCATCGTATCAGCGAATGCGCTTATTCCAAATGTCAAAATAAACAGAAATGTTCGTATCATTTCGCGCAAGAAAATGGTTCGAAAATCAATATCTGCACCATCTTTACGAACGATACGAATTTTAAAGAAGCGCTTGCCAAGAGTCTGACCATTCCATAAGACTGGTAAGGCGATAAAATATACAATCACGGCAATAAGCGCCAATGCCCCTGAGCCAAATGCTGATAAATATAGGGCGAGGCTATCAAGACTTGAAGGATGAATCAAACCGGTAATCAGCGAGATAAGTGAACGAAAAGTCAATAGCAAAGCGACTGCCGAAATGATGACAAGGTCAAATATGTTGGCGAAGATGCGATGATACGATTTAGCGCGATTCACTCTTTGATTTTCTCCTTCTATTACTTTAACAAATCTCAAGTCTTGTTTATATAAGATTTAAGATAATTCTTAAACTCAATCAAAAATTGTTTTCGTTTTTTGCACTGCTTCGACGATACGATAAAACTCGTCCTCCTGCAATTTACGCGATAAAGGCGGAAGACTCTCAAGCGGAAAATAACCAACATCAATCGTCTCGTGACTATGGTTATAAAAAACCGATTTTGCCTTGCCCTCGAAAATGATTACATATTCAGGAACTGCAGTATGAGGTGTATGATTAATAACGCCGGCGAGACGAATAATGTCGATGTCTAGTCCTGCTTCTTGCGATACTTCGGCTTTTGCCGCCTCGCTTGGTGAGTCGTATAAATCGCACCATCCTCCAGGCAATGAATACGTGCCTGTTTTGGATTCCTGAACGAGCAAAAGATGGCCTTCATTATTAAAAATTACTGTTCTAACTGAAACATTTGGCGTGGGATACACACTTCGTTGAAAATAATTCGGGCGATCGAACTTAACATCCATAAACGATTCCAGCATTATATTGCTTAAGTTATTAATTTGCTGATAGTTCTCGAGAGCATACTCATCTTTTGAATACAAAAGACCAATTTTAGCTATTGCCTGCATTTTAACAACGAAATCATAGAACTGTTTTTTATCCATAAATGCTTATTATAATATACTTCCAAAAAAGTTCTTTAACAATTGTTAAGTATCACAATCTTTGTTGCACACAGCGATTCAAAAGCCATAATTTGTGATAAACTTGTTAGCAAGATGACTGATCAACAATTTTATATAACGATTGGGTGCGTTGTTGCCTTAGGCATAGTTCTTTTCATTTTTACTGGCTTTATCAATGTTAAAAAGGGTTTTGTTGCCATCATCGAACGAGCCGGAATATACATCGGTACTTATCAATCGGGTTTTCGCTACTTTGCACCACTTGTCGACCGACGAGTTGGATTGTACAAGATTGGCAAATGTCGGCGCCTGGTTGAAGTTGATCGCTATAAATCATATTTTTTAGATTATGAAATTACCAATTTTAAAGATTTCCACTATTCGGGACATGATTTAGATGGTCTTGTGCGCCTTGCTTTGAACGAGTCGCCTGATGATTTATCTCTTTCTTTAAAAACGCGCTGCGCTTTAATCGGAGTTTGTTTCATCGCCATCGAAATAAATAAAAAATAGAGGTTTAATCCCCTATTTTTCACTTTTTACAATTATAATCCTAACTTGATAATGTAATCTTTAACGCGATTACAAACGCTTTCGCAAATCTCATTAGTCCGGGCTTCGGTCATTACACGAACAAGAGGTTCCGTTCCGCTAGGACGGACTAAAAGACGCCCTTCTTTTCCAAGTCGTGCTTTTTCTTCTGCGACAAGTTTGTTCAGACCTAAATCATTTAAAACAGCGCTCTTGTCGTTAACTTTTACATTAAGTAATAACTGTGGAAAAATGGCAAGGTCCTGAAGTAGTTCGTCAAATGAATAACCACTGCCGACATACAAAGTCATCATTTTGATTGCCGTTAATATTCCATCGCCGGTATTTAAATCGTGATAAAAGATTACGTGTCCTGATTGTTCGCCACCCAAAGATAAATCTAATTCCTCGAGTTTTGCCTGAACATACTTATCACCAACATCGACTTCGATATACTGAATGTTTTTTCTTTCTAACGCCAATTTCAATCCAAGGTTAGACATTACAGTAATAACAACAGCGTTATTATCTAATTTTTCTCGACCACCCTTAGAAACAGCATTCATATAAATCATCATGTCGCCATCGATTACTTTGCCATCCTTGACCATCAATAAACGATCGGCATCGCCATCAAAAGCAAAACACAAATCATATTGATCTTTTTTGCTATTTTCAATCAAACTTTCGATATGTGTCGAACCACAATGTTCATTAATATTCTTACCATCAGGATTGTAATTGACGAAATCGGCCTTAATTCCTAAACGTTTGAAAACTTCAGGAGCGACATTTGCTGCCGAACCATTTGCACAGTCGACCAATGCTCTTAGATTGGAAAAATCAAATTTAGCTTTTGAAACTAAATAATTAATGTATTCTTCGCGAAGTGTTTCACCGTTGTGCACTTTCTTCAAATCGCTATTGGCATATTTGGGAAGATCATCAACTGGAGAATCCATATATTCTTCAATTAATTCTTCAATATTCGAAGACAATTTCTTGCCACTTTTATCAAATATTTTGATGCCGTTATCATAATATGGATTGTGCGAAGCACTAATCATAATCCCATAATCAAAACCTTTTTTCTCGACCAAGAAGGAAATTGAAGGCGTTGTTGAGATACCTTCATCATATACTTCACCACCGCTTAAAACTATTCCCTCGACAAGGGCATCAAGAAGTTTTTTTCCAGAAACTCTCGTATCACGAGAAATTACAATTCTATTTCTTTTTCCATTTGGGTATTGCCCGATAAAGCGACCAATCCGATAAGCCATTTCCGTCGTCAACTTTTCATCAACACGACCACGGACACCATCCGTGCCAAAATATCTAGTCATAGTGATTCCCCTTTATTCATCTTCTTCTTCAGATGTTTCCAACATATACTCTTGGAAAACTCTGAGGAAGGTATCAACGGTTAATGGTTGTAGTTCGCCGCGATAGGCGATTGATATGCGACCAGTTTCTTCGCTAACAACAACCGTAACAGCATCAGACATTTCGCTGATGCCAATCGCAGCGCGATGACGAGAACCATATTTGCCGGTTAACGGTTTAGTGGTCGGTGTAAAATAGACGCTCGCGGCTAATATCATATCGCCGCGAACAACAAGTGCTCCATCATGAAGACGGGTTCCAGGATAGAAAATGGTCATTATTAATTCGGCAGTTACTGGTGCATTAACAACTGTTCCCGTTTTGACAATATCGGTGAGCAGAACGCTTTTTTCAAAAGTAATTAATGCCCCAATTTTTTGCTTGCTTAAAGCTAAAACGGCATCATTAATCTTCTTATACATTGCCTCGCGATCAAATATTTTTTCGGGAGTCTTAGCGCGGAAACCAAAAAGCATTTTTCCTTTCATTTCACTGGCGATTAAAGGTCTAATACGACTAATATTTACGAACAGAACAACGATAGCGGATGTTGTTAATACGATTGCTAAAATAGTTCTAAGCAAATCAAGAGAGAAAAGCCAAGAAAGAATCAAAGCTATAACCCCAAGTAAAGAGTAAAAAAGAACAAACTTACGGTTAGTTATTCTAAAAAGCAAAATAGTAAAAAGGGCAGCAACCAAAAGACCAAGACCTAAATCAAACCAGACCGAAATTGATGTAAAATCTGGCAAATTCATCTCTGTTACCTTGCCCAGCGATGCGCGAAACGAGACGCTGCGCTTGCAGCAATCGCTCCAACGATATCGTCTAAGAATGTGTTGCATATACCACTTGATTTACCGTGGCTATTCAAACTTTCAATGATTCCGTATTTCTTTTTATCAATGAAACCAAAGTTTGTTAAGGATATCGAACCATATAAGTTGCAAACTCCGTAAGCGATAACTTCATCAACGCCATAGAGTCCTTCATCTCGCATCAAAATGGCTTCTAAGTCCTTATCAAACATCTTTCCGCTTTCAGCGAGTTTATCGAGTTCAATAGCGGTCATAACTGCTAACTGGACTTCCCGCTTGCCAAGTACACTAAGGACTGAATCAAACAGTTCTTCTTTCAATAAATCAACATGATAATCAGCTTGTAAAAAACGCGCTGCATCAGCAATATCGTTGAGAGTCACGCCTCTTTCTTTAAGCAGATTAATGCATTTTTGGCGATAATCTTCCATATTCCTTCTCCTATTTTCTTTTGCACATTGTATTTTAGCAAAGTTAATTCATTAATTAAAGGGCATTAGAGTTCCATTTTCAAAATTGGAAAAAAGACGCGAATTTTGACGAGATTATCACAAATATTTTTTATTTATTAACTTTCTGCCATTATATTGCGTTTTTAATTCTAAAATCGATTCTTTCTCGATATTGCAGCTTTTTTTGCCTAGATAATAAAATTTTCATCAAGAAAACTCACCCCTGCTTCAGAGGTGAGTTACAAATCAATTTGGAGCTTCCATCAACCATAATGGGTCGTGTATTTAGGTGCTCTTTAACCTTAACTGGTAAGAAATTGCCAATTCGAGAAAAATCGAGTAAGTAGTGGAATCCATGGGAAAATAATGGAAAATAGTTGATCTACTACAACTGGTAAGAAAATGACTTGAAGTGGAGAATAGTGGAAGAATTGAGAAAGTTCTTACCATATTTATTGAAACCATTCTTAATCATAATCCATTAAAAAACACTGAAGTCCTAATATATCACGGCTTATATGCATTCAAAACACAATTAATCAAATATGAAATCTGTTTTACTATCTTCTTGATAACTATGATTTAGTAATAAAACTCTATCAAAAATTATGTTAGATACTATTTGTTTATCTGATAGACTCGTTGATAAACTACTCGACTTAATTAGATTACCATCTATTTTCAAATGTCCTGAATAGATTTTAAAGACGATATTTCTATTGTCTACTTTTTTTTGCATATCAGAAACTACATCAACTCCTGAGACACCTAAATGATTATCTTTCAAATGGGCATTTAAAGTCTTCATAAAAACATCAAAAAAATCCGAGAGAAGTCTTTTTAACTTGTAATACTGAACGCCATGTGGGGCAGTTAAGTTTGACGAGTGAACATACTCATTTCTCAAATTATATATTCTATATAGATCCCTTTCTAGATAATCAATTATACTATCAAGTTTGTTTTTAAAACTCTTGTACGATAAGATAACCTGTATTTCATTATTGATAAATTCTCTATCTGAATAATAGTATTCACTGATAAAATCAATTTTCGAACTAAATATATCATCAAAAAATACATCAATACTTCTTCTTGATTTACATTTCTTTAAGGTTTCATTTAGTACTTTCCGATAATATTGGATAGAAAGTGTAGATGGAACATACGAAATAACTCCATCAAACCCAGATTTAAACCCTGAAACCTTTATTAAGGTCTCGAGTGCAATCCAATTGTCAACAAATGAACCTACTGTCAATAAGTCGTTGTCTTTTTCAGCATATGAAAGTACATTATTGATAATATAAAATAATGGGTTATTACTGTTTTTTAACTTATTAATGTTTTCAATTACGTTCTCAACTATCTCTTGCTTACCTACAAAGTATGTATAAGAAATAAGAGTTGAAAATTTTAACTCAAGTTTATCTTTTAAAACTTTAGTTCTCTCTATATAAACGTTTTTATCGTAATCAAATCCAATTTGAGATTCCCTGTAAAACTTAAACAGATTAAAAAAGGATTCTATCCTTATCATGTTTTCTGAACATATATTAAAAAATCAATATCGTTAGCAAACACCTTACAATAAACTATCTTCTCTCCATTCTCTTCTCTAGAATCAATCTGTTGACCCTGTGACTGTAAAAAAGCAAGATCTCTTGAGGTATGGTTCTTTAAAGGTAAATACATTTCTATATTTTCATTTTCCTCAAATGCCAAATAATCTATGAAATCATATACATTTTCATATTTTTTTCCCTTGTAATAATCATTATATGCAAAAGATAAATATGGGTATGTTAAACGCTCATGTATTAGCTCATTAATAAAATTCATCGTCAATTTTTCAATCTTATCAAATCTCGCATCATTATCATTTATTGTTGACTTAAGTTCTTCAACAAGAACATAATAATGCTTTTTCCCAAATAAAAATCTGATTTTCTTCAAATATACTTCTATTTCATCATATGATATTGCTTTATTACTGGCTTTTGATATTTTATCTATGAGATTAATATATTCACTTTCATTTATTTTTTTCATAACTTCATCATCTACTAAGAATTTATAGAAATCAGAAAAAACACGTGTATCTTTAATTCGCTCAACTTCTCTTCTTTTTCTACAAAAAGAAATACAATCACTAAGACAAGTATTAAACGAGATTTCTGTTGGTAGATTTAAGTATTGAGTTTGGATTTTTGTAGTTTTATAGAAAAAATTAAGAAAATATTTTTCATTAAATGTAGACATAAGTCTCCCCCTCCAAAAAAAAGTTCATAATACTTAACGATTAATTATACGTTAATCATACCATAAATTGATTTGATTTATGATTGCAAAATCGAATGACTTAGTTTTTCTAAGTTAGTATTTCTCAAAGAAACACTATTCTTTACTCACTCTAATCTCTTACATCTTCAATTTTTCAGTCATCATCTAACATTTTCTTTGATTCTCCAAAACTGATGATGAGCAAAACTTCTAAATAGTTATTCACTAACCTGATTAATGTTTCTACATTATCTAGTCTTTCACAAGTTAGTCTATCAATCTTAACTCCTACATGATCGTATGAAGATAATTTATATAAATTAGTATTATTGATTTTTTCAGTTATGCTTCTTGGTTCAAAGTTAAATGCTTACTGTTATTAAAAATTATGAAAACAAATTAAGAACCGACCTAAACATGTACTAATGAATTAAACAAGTGTATTGGTTTATTGGTAAAGATAGTTCAAATCCGGTTGGCGATACCAATACAATATTAAGTTGGAGCACCTGACGGGAATCGAACCCGCGTAACTAGCTTGGGAAGCTAGTGTTCTGCCATTGAACTACAGATGCATCGTCAATATTATATTGTACTTGGTAAATCATTTCTATATGCAAATAAAAAGCCTCTTGCGAGGCGATTTATTAAGACTGGTGGATGCTGAGGGGATCGAACCCCCGACCTTCTGTACGTCAAACAGATGCTCTCCCAGCTGAGCTAAACATCCAACTGGAAATTAAAGGATGGTGCCGACTATAGGAATTGAACCTACAACCTACTGATTACGATTCAGTTGCTCTGCCGGATTGAGCTAAGTCGGCATGCGCGGCTTAATAATAGTAAAATATATCAAGC
>Ga0265294_10001816_pt1 | contig 28511 bp, 30 predicted proteins | sample MunlanPumphouse3_FD_192504 | JGI IMG/M metagenome (GOLD analysis project Ga0265294, IMG submission 192504) | Groundwater microbial communities from a municipal landfill in Southern Ontario, Canada - Pumphouse #3 | ecosystem: Environmental > Aquatic > Deep subsurface > Groundwater | place...
CCTTTTCTTCTTAAACCTGTTCTGGAAGGAACAGCCGACCATGTTATAGGCAACCGGCTGGAAAAATATTCTCCGGGCGCTTTTACAAAACTGAACCTGATCGGCAACCGCCTGATAAATACGCTCTTTGACACCGTTTATGGGGTGCAGTTAAGGGATATCCTCTCAGGTTACCGTGCGTTCACGCTTGAGAGTATAAGGGAGCTTGAGCTTAACAAAACAGGATTTGAGATTGAAACCGAAATATCAGTAGAATGTGTCCTAAAAAAGCAGAGAGTCGAAGAGATTTCGATTACTTATCTCCCCAGAAGTAAAAAAGGTGCGACCAAGCTAAACCCTGTAAAAGACGGAATAAGAATCGGTTCTACTATTTACAGGCTTGCAAAAGTTCATAACCCTATGTTTTATTTTGGGATCATTGGTTTTGCCTTTATTATTGCAGGTCTGTTTACAGGAACCTATGTGGTAGTTGAGTGGTTCAAGGATATCACTCATGTTCTCCTTTCAGTTCTCACGGCCCTGTTTATTATATTCGGACTTCAGATGTTTATTTTCGGGATGCTCAGCGACCTTATAGTAACTCTTCACAGGCAAACGGTCAACCTGATCCAGGAAAGAAATAAGCAGAGAAAATGATCGGAAGCCTCTGGTTTTCTGGTCACCCCCAGATTCCTTTCATATACTTCTCAGACTTTTTCATATGCTTTTTTATTCCTGTCCGGGTCAATTTTTAACTTTTTTGTCATGCTATTTATCTTTATTTTTCAGAATAATTCCCAGGATAATTCTTAGTTCAAAACAAGTTTACTTGTATAAAACTCAGCCATACTTTCGGAATTCTTTATAAAAACTTTATTTTAATGCTGAACTTTATATTTTTCGATATCAAAAGAGGCTCAAGTAAAGTAAAGTTGTTTAAGATTAAAGTTTGTTTTTTAAATAGTGTTATATATAATTACTTTCCTTTTATGTTCTAACTCACAATCCCTTTACTTACATATGAACTCTGACGATAATCTCATTTACAAATGAAAGTTGAGGTAATAAAGATGACAATTGTGGAAGATGCAAAAAAAGGAATTATCACCGAAGAGATGAAGATCGTCGCAAAGGATGAAGGACTTGACCCTGAATTCATCCGCCGCGGTATTGCAGCCGGAAGAATCGTTATCCCCACCTCTCCTTACAGGCAGGTAAAGCTCTGTGGACTCGGAGAAGGTCTGAGGACCAAAATCAACGCTTCTATCGGTGTATCTTCTGACATCGTTGACGACGAAATGGAAGTCAAGAAGGCAATCGCTGCCGAGAAGGCAGGTGCCGACACACTCATGGAACTGGGTACCGGTGGAGACTTCCTCGGGATCAGGAAAAAAGTAATTGACAGCATCTCCCTTTCTGTCGGGTCTGTTCCTCTCTACCAGGCTTTCATCGAAGCCGCAAGGAAGTACGGTTCAATTGTGCACATGACTGAAGACGAGCTCTTCAAGGCAACTGAAGACCAGGCAAAGCTCGGGACCAACTTCATGGCAATCCACACAGGTGTAAACAACATCACCCTTGACAGGCTTAAAGCACACGGAAGGTATGGCGGTCTCTGCTCCCGCGGCGGTGCCTTCATGAGCGCCTGGATGATGCACAACGAAAAGGAAAACCCGCTTTACTCTCAGTTCGACTACCTTGTTGAGATCCTCAAGGAACACGAAGTAGTCCTCTCAACCGGAAACGGAATGCGCGCAGGAGCAATCCACGACGCAACCGACCGCGCCCAGATCCAGGAATTGATCATCAACACCGAACTCGGTCAGAAAGCCCACGACGCAGGCCTGCAGGTTATCATCGAAGGCCCAGGTCACATCCCCCTCGACCAGATCGAGACCAACGTTAAGATCATGAAGGAAATGAGCGGTCACAAGCCTTTCTATATGCTCGGCCCTCTCGCAACCGACATCGCCCCCGGCTACGATCACATCGTAACCGCAATCGGTGCATCCCTCGCTGCCTCCTACGGCTGTGACTTCCTCTGCTACGTGACCCCTGCAGAGCACCTTGCTCTCCCGAACCTCGAAGACGTGATAACCGGAGTCAAGACCTCCAGGATTGCAGCTCACATCGGAGACATGGTCAAGTACCCCGAAAGAGCAAGACAGTGGGACCTTGACATGGGCCGTGCCAGAAGAGACCTCGACTGGGAAAAGATGTACTCGCTTGCTCTTGACCCCGAACACGCAAGGAAAATCAGGAATGACAGGGCACCCGAAGACACCGACGCATGCACAATGTGTGGAAACTACTGCGCCCTCAAAATCGTCAACCAGAACTACAACCTCGCAAAATAAACTTCAAAAAAGTAAAGTAAGGCCCCAGGGCTTTACTTTCTCACCTTTTCTTTCGTCCTCACTTTTTTCTGTTTTTCTGTTTTTCTGTTTTTTGTGAATTCCGGATTTATTCTTTTTCCGTAATTGACTCCGCAATTCTCAGCATTTCGTCTTTTTCCAGGGAAGCGGTAAGGCTCAGGTCAATATCCCCGATTTTCCACGTCAGGATCTTCATGTCTCCCAGGGTAAAATACTTCCCTTCCGTCCCGTTGATAGAAACATCTTCTGCAGAATTCATGATTGGAGCTTCCGGGGCTTTCGGTTTCGTATACGGTTTCCGAAAGGGAAATGATATCTTCCTCTTCGTTTTTGTATGTCAGGGAGACGGTCTCGCAGGCCTGCCCTTCAAGGGCTATCCAGCTGTTGTTGAAGACCATTGAATGGTTGAAGGCATAACCTTCGGGCAGGTACTCCGGAACCAGAATCTCAAATCCCGCAGATTCTCTGGCTTCTTCAAGGGTCGTTTGTTTGGGAATTTCAAATGAGTCCATGTCCACGGTCTTTACGGTTGCCCCTTCCGGCACCTCGAATACAAACTCGGAGTCCGGGATGCCCGTATTGACTTCCAGGTCGCGGATCTCGAGTTCCATCATCAGGCCTCCGTCGCTGTCATACATTTCATACCTGAGAGGCATCCAGGTCTCTTTGTCCACCCAGAGTTTTACCCCATCTAAAAGCTGGATTCCTTCTCCCTCCTCTTTCGGGCTGGTTTCAAGCAGGTACGTGGGCCTTCCGTCTATTTCCTCCATACCAAGCAGGGAGACATCCGTTTCGTTCAGTAACTTGCTAATCATTCCGACGTAATCTATCTCCCCTAATACCGGAGTATCCGGCATTTCTATTTTCATGACCGTATTTGTTTTCGGGTCAAAGGTCCACATGAACTCTCCGTCCGAAACCGCAATGGTTCCTGCTTCTTCTTCAGGCTCCATTGCAACGGTTTTTATCCTGTCCGGTTTCTTCTGCAGGATCCGGACTTCGCTTTCCTGTTTCTGATCCCCAAAATATGAAGTCATATGCATCGTATACGAGTAATCCTGGATGCTGGCTTCTTTTTCCTGTATCTGTTCTGCGATCTCTTCCGCACTGAGTTCCCCGGTACAGCCCGATACAAAAAGGGCCGGAACCAGCAGAACCAGTAATGTAAGTGTTGTAAATGCTTTCCTGTCTGTCATTTTCTTCACCACTCTATTTCCCGGTTTTCTGAATTCTTCCCATCCCGTTGAAAGTTGAATCCCTCCCCTTTCACTCAGGGGCAAAGACCTATGATGAAACCTGAGGCCATCTGCCTGTCCCCATCAGGGCCTGTCAGGTTTTCAGGAGGATAGTATTTCCCGAACTCTCTGGTTTCTACCGTTGTTCCTTCCGGCACCTCAAATTCAAATTCGGAGTCCTGGATGCCAGTGTTGATTTTCAGGTCTCGTATTTCGTATTTTACTGTCAGGTTTTCGCTGCTGTCATATGTCTCATACCGGAGAAGCGTCCCTGTCTCTTTATCTATCCAGAACTTTTCCCTATATCCTGGCCGGGTGCCCTCTTCTTCTCCATCTGCCTCTTTCTCTCCACCTTTTTCGTCATCTTCCTCTCTTTTTTCCTCTCCTTTTTCTTCGGAGTTCTTTCCCAGCAGGTATGTGGGCCTGCCGTCTATCTCTTCTGTCCCGAGAAGGGATACACTGCTGTTATTCAGGAGGCCTTCAATGAACCCGGTACCACTGTTTTCTCCAGACTCTTTCTCTGCAGATTCTTTTTCCTCGGATTCTTTTTCTTCGGGTCCGGAAGTTTCAGGCAGTTTTACTTTTATGGTGGTGTTTTTCCAGGGGTAATAGGTCCACATGTACTCTCCGTCCGAAACCTCTTCTTTTTCAGTTTCTTCTCCCGGTTTTTTCGTTAGAATTCTGTACATACCCGGTTTCTTGCACATAACCTCATATTCCCTTTCCAGGGCTTCCCCCTCAAAAAATAAGTTCAGGTGTATTATACATGAGTAATCTTCGATATTACCCTCGTTTTGCTGTATATGTGCTGCAATTTCTTCTACTGTAAGTCCATCCTCTTCTGTAAGTTCCTTTTCTACAGTGAGTTTCTCCCCGCAGTCCATTGTAAAAAGGGCAGGTGTCGTTGCGAGAAGTAGTATGATAAATATGGACAATGATATTTTTGTTTTCATTTCCTCAAACCTCTTTATTACTATCTGTAATTGTCGGACAGCCTCTTTTAGGTTGGGGTGGCCGCACGCAGTTTGATTGTAATTAGTAGCATAGGTAAACCATTTTCCATCCCCGCAGCAAGCTAACGGGGTATTCTACTGAAACTCAAACTTCCATAATTATATAAATGAAATGAACGATTACTTGAATTATATCTAAGTGGATTTATATTAAATCGTCCATGTAAAATACCGACGATTCATATTAATATTTGGTAAAGATTATGTCAAAAAGTAACTATTAGTATTAAATAACACAATTAAGTTAATATGTAATGGTGTTATACCTTATATTGTTATCAGTGTAAATTATACGATATAGGCATTTCTTATGGCCAAGAGAGATATATATTTTTGGCAACAATGTCATAATATTTCTGTCGCCAGCCTTATTTTCGCATGAAATTATCTGATGGCTGATGTAGTAATTCTATCAAAGAACTACAATAATAAAATATAAAAGAGGTGAAATGCTTGTATAAAAAACCAGAATTTACATCATCTACGGAATCGGAAGTCAGAAAGCTGGATAATGGCAGCTATTGTGTTGGCTTACCGGTTGTAATAGTTGGCGCGGTTATTGTTACAGTAGCAGGAGGTGGCTGATAATACCGTCCAAACAATACGTAGTCTTGAGAATAGTATAGAGGGAATATTGGACAGAATAGAGTATCGAAAAATATAACTCGGTTTTTGCTTCATAAATTGCAGGATAATCTCAATACGCAAATTCGATAATCACCTCGAAAAAGCTTCACCGTATTGGCAATTGGTATTACAGAGCCGTGTTATAGCGCATATTCTCCAATATTTTTGTGAGTATTGCCCTCCTGCCTTTATCAGGAAAAGGACTTGTGAATGCAAATAGTAACAACTTCCTTTTTCAGATATCTACGGTAGGCAATACTCCTTCTTCAATAATTAATATTAAAAGTCTTCTCTTTATTTATGCACTAGTTAATACTTTCTTTAAAGCTTGTAATGAAATACCAATATATAGTTTGTCAATACGGCTATAGTTTTATTGAACTTAGATAATATAAAATTGTCGGTTATCTTTTAGAATGCAGTCTAACTGAAAGTCTGTTATTGCTTGGATTAACTTAGGAATGATAAAAATATAACTTCAATGTTCAGTTCGGGAATTGCTCTATAGTTCCATTTCCCAAACTAATCATTCTTGGCAACAAAAACCCTTGATATTATATTTGAATCGTTCCTTAATGGGAGTTTGGAATTTTTGTGGAACAGATGATGAGAAGGGAACTAAAATGTCGAGTAATTCAGAAAAAGAAAAGATGGAATCTTATTTCTATAAAATAAAATCAAAAAGACCGGAAATAACCGCATTGGCCTGGATGGCCGACTCTCACTATAATAATATAATTATAAAAATTGAAGGAACTGGTGTCAAAATCGTGCTTGACAGTATTGAATCCTCCATCTGGAAATTAATTTTTGAAGGTTTCATTACTGCCGAACAGCTAATTAATTTTGCAGATGAAAATGGATTCGATATGGAAAAAACAGTTCGCATTCTTTACAATATGGAGAAAGAGAAGATTATTAGTCTACGGTCTAACAGCATATGGAATGAGGAGGTATGAGAATATTAACAACACTAGTGATATCTTTCTTATTTATCCAACATATTCTTCATGGTACATAGAACTTTTTCAAAATAAAGAGGCTAAAGATATGCGATTCAATATGCCACGTTGCCCCCCTTTCGGGATATTGTATATCGCATCATATCTTCGCTCTAACGGATACAAAGTTGACGTTAGAGATATTTCAACAGAGAAAATCAAAAAAAGTGAGTTCATAATAATGTTGGAAGCCATAAATCCTAAGATAGTTGGCTTATCGGTTGTCTCTGAGAATTATGTAAGCGCATTGCAATTTTGCGAAGCTATCAAAGAGTGGAATAGTGATACAATCACTGTTCTGGGAGGCCCACATGTTACATTTATGGATAAAGAAGTCTGCAACAATAAATGTGTAGATATCGTTGTTCGCAATGAAGGAGAACTTACATTCTTGGAACTTGCTGATTATTTTGTTGGGAACAATTTCAGGAGAAAACCGGATAGTCTGAATGATATTAGAGGGATAACCTTTTCCAATGCAAGTGGAGAAACCGTACGAACAATTAAAAGGCCATTCATTGAAAATCTTGATTTGCTGCCATTTCCTGCACGGGATCTAATAAATCTAGACAATTACTTGGTTGAAGGTGGAATTATTACAAGCAGAGGCTGTCCTGGAGCATGCATTTTTTGTGCCGCATCTGCATTATCCGGGGGAAAATACCGTATGCGTTCTGTTGACAATGTTCTCGAAGAAATTGAACATCTTACGGACGTATATGGGTGCAAGTATATCCATATCCTGGATGACACATTTACTGCCGTACCAGAGCGTACGGAAGAATTTTGTAAGAAAAAAACTGAAAAGGGTCTGGAGTTTAAATGGTACTGTGAATCAAGGGTTGATGTAGGATCATATGATCTATTCAAAAAAATGGCTGACAGCGGTTGTTTTGAAGTTCAGTTCGGAGTTGAATCCGGCTCTCAAGAGGTTCTCAGAAGTATTCGTAAAAATGTTACATTGGAACAGATTGAAAACTCAGTCAGATGGGCACGAGAAGCTGGAATTTCTGATATAATCTGCTCTTTTATAATAGGACATCACACCGACACTCATGATACCGTGCAAGAGACAATCAGCTTTGCCGAGCATCTGCACTATGATTATGGAGTATATCCAATCTTCTCAATGAATACAATTTATCCGGGAACTTACATGTTCAAAAATTACGAAAAACTTGGGGTAAAAATTCACACAACTGATTGTAATTCAAATTTGATGACCTCTTCTACTATCAGTACAAAATACCTTGATAGGGATGACATTCAGAGGTATTATCAGATAATACACGAAAATTTTGGTAAAAAGTATATCGAATTTGAGGAACAGAAATTAGCTCGAAGGTTTAGCTGCGAATGATTCCAAAGGAGAAGGATTTTTATGAAAGATAGGGTGCAATTTTTTAAAAATAAAACCGTCGATTCCGATAGTAAATTACTAGAAAAGCAGCTGAGTTCCAGAGAAAAAATCAAGCTTAACTATTCTGTGACTACTAAATGTTTTCTGGACGAAACACTTGTAATAAATGTTGATACCGCAAGCTGGATTCGAACAAATGAAACTGGAAATGAGATTCTCAAATTGTTGAATGGAAGCTTTTCAACCGAGGATATCATAAAGAAGATTTCTAAGACGTATGGCGTTCCGGAAAAACTGATTGAGAAAGACATAATATCGTTTATAACCAACTGCCATAAAAAAGGCATAATAGTTAGTAACAAAGGAAAATCTTCCCTAAACGAACCTAGGAAGATGGCTCTAAAAAAACCAGTTAATTTACTTCACACTGTAGATCATTCACTCAATACTGTATATATCGATATAACCGAAAAATGTAATTTAAAATGCCCATATTGTTATCTTGACTGCTCGGATAATGGGATTAACGAACTGAAAGCAGAAGACTGGATAAACACAATCGATGAAATTGACCAATTACACGTTGAAAATCTATTTATTACAGGTGGAGAACCGCTACTCAGAGATGATTTATTTGATATTTTAAATGGTGCTAATTTTAAAAACATAAAAACAACTGGCTTACTTACTAACGGTACAATGATAAATTCTGAAAATATTGGTGATATCTGCGACAACTTTGATATTGTTCAAATTGCACTGGATGGGGTAAATAAAAAAACACACGAAATCTCAAGGGGAAAAGATACTTTTGATCAGGTTCTAAAATCGATTGAACTTCTAAAATCAGCTTTGGATAATTCCAAACTAGATCAGGTTCTTATCTCTATGACAGTGTTTGAGGAAAACAAAGCCGAAGTAAATGAGATGGTTCACTTTGCTTACTCTCAGAACTGTAATCTGTCTTTTTTTAATGTATTGCCTGCAGGGCGAGCTAACAAATCCATAGGCTTACATTGGCTAACATTAGATGAATACAGCCAGGTTGTTATAGACGCTTACAAGGCATTTAGTGAGATTGTTAGTGAAAACCTTAAAAAAGGAAATAAAACCAACTTTTATATAAAACCTTCAAATGTAAACTACGGTTCTATTTATACAGCTGAACCTCTTCACAACTGTGGCCTCGGCATAAAAGAACTGAGTATCGGTTCGGACGGAACAGTCTATCCCTGCAGAGGATTGCATTTTCCAGACTTATCTGTTGGTAACATTAAGGATAACAAACTATGTCTTTTGTATAAAAGATCAGTCGAACGTTTTTTGGATATTTCGGTGAATAAAAATCCTGTGTGCAGAGGTTGCAATCTGAAGTATTTCTGTGGTGGAGGCTGCAGGCTATATGGTTATCTCAATGGTGAATTAAACGGAAAAGATCCCAACTGTAAATTATACGAAGCTTCGATATACTCTGCAATGCTATGTAAAGACAAAAATATTGATGAGTTGATAGATACAACTGAGGTCATGTATAGTAGAATCGTGAATTGAGAGTGATAAATTGAACGAAGCAATATTTGTTGAGAATCTTTCTAAAAGATACGGTGATTTCGAAGCTGTGAAAAACATCTCTTTCAATATTAAAAAAGGGACTATTTTCGGACTTCTGGGCCCAAACGGAGCAGGAAAATCCACCACCATCAAGATGCTTACCTGTCAGTTTCCTCCTACCTCGGGTACTGCACACATTGAGGGATTAAACACTGTAGTGGATGCAACAGAGATCAAAAAGAAAATCGGCGTCGTTTTCGAGTATCAGAACCTGTACGAGGAGTTATCAGTTTATGAAAACCTCAACTTTTTCCGCAGGCTGTACAGCTCTCCAAAAGAAAAAATAAGTGAAGTATTGAAGGCCGTAGGAATGGAAACGTATCAGAAAAACAAAATAAAGACACTTTCAAAAGGTATGAAACAGAAGATAATGATTGCCAGGGCCTTAATCAACGATCCCGATATTTTGTTTTTGGATGAGCCAGGAAGTGGATTGGACCCACGTTCTGCAAGGGAAATCAGGCAAATGATTTTTGATCTTAAAGGTCTGGGTAAAACAATCCTCATAACGACACATAATATGGGGGAAGCGGACTTTTTATGTGATTGCCTGGCTATCATACACAAAGGCTCTATAATAGCTATGGACACGCCTGGTAATTTGAAAAAAAAGTATGGAGAAGATGTTCTCAGGATCGAGACTATAACAGGAGATATTTACGAATCGCCGCTGAATACGAAATCCAGTAGTGATATTTTTAAGAAACTTTCAGAAAATAATCAGGTGTTCCTTGTACATTCAAAAGAGGCTACAATTGAAGACGTTTTTATAAAATTAACCGGGGAGAAATTGACTGATGAATCTTAATGTTATACTGGCTATTTTTAGAAAGGATTTAATATCGTCGGTAAAAAGCAAGACCATATTGATTGTATTACTAACTCCGGTCTTTTTGTCGATTCTTTTTAACTCTACAGTCTCGTTGACTGATAACATCGTAGTACCCATTGCAGTGTATGATGGAGGTTCCAGTACCGATTTTGTTGAATATCTCCGCTCTACAGGTAGTTATGAAATAATCGTTACAGGCTCTGCCGGTAAATCCGAAGAATTGCTTTACACTGAAAAAGTTGCGGCTATTATGTTTGTTCCGGAAGGCTTCAGTGCGGATCTTGAAAATGGCTTCATTCCTTCTCTTAATATTACGGTCAACCCTTATGATGCAAAATCGGTTGTATTTTTACAAACTTACAAAGACGTAATTATGGATTTTGCAGGGCAGGATTATCCGGTACACATTTCATTAAATACGCTCCCTGCAGGCTTACAGTCCCGGTTTAACATCCCGATATGGGTTATGTTTACGGTAATATTTGTTGGAATGATGATTTTGCCCAATACGCTGACCACCGAGAAAGAGAAAAAAACCCTTGATGCAATACTTGTATCGCCGGCTTCGGTAAAAGATGTTATTTACGGCAAGTCCTTTTTTGGTTTATTCCTTACAATATTCATATCTCTGGTTATAATTTTCATTAATGGAGGATTCGTCGGTAACTTCCTGATGGTCCTGTTTTTCATAGTTCTCGGTTCTACAGCGTTCACAGGCATCGGGCTTCTGATTGCCAGTTATTCCGATAATTATTCTTCGGCATCTCTTCTTTCCACTATTTGCATGGCACCCCTTATTTTACCCGCCCTGCTGGCCGATTTATCCAATGAAATCAGGTATATCTCATACCTCGTACCGAGCACCTACATGTTTAACGGCATAAAAGATGCCATGTTGAATAATTCTGGGATCTCTGATCTGTATCCTGAGCTTGGAGTTCTTTTTATGTTTAACATTCTCATATACGCCCTGACATCGGAGGTTCTTAAAAAGAAAAAACATATATAACTCCACTCCATTTTGCGAAAACGATTGTAGAATATGGCCTGTGGCATTACTCTTTCGATTTTGCCAAAAAGACCATTTTTCTGCAAAATCTTTTCGTTTTTTCATAAAGTATTGGACTGTAACTTTGCGTTGGGAAGTACTATAATGCGAGAAACTTATTACAAAATCCCTCTATATACATACTCTTATCCCATAGAGCTTTTCGGAATAATTTTTTACTACATCGTGAAAGAGATGTGGAAATATGAATTTATTATTTTTATAGCATTTATATTACTTTCTTTTTCTCTCAATATATATGATTCGATTTTCGGTTTCATAATTTACTCCTTCATTGCATTCTTTATGATAGCGTGGCACGAGTTCGGGCATGCAATAATGGCTATTCATGAAAATTATGGGATTGTAAATCTTTACATGAAATTCGATAAAAAAGGACCATTTATATACCCATCAGTAACGCATTACAAAAGCATTAAAGAAATTTCTAGCTCTGCAAAAGTCGTTCTAGGAGGTGTTGTTGTAACTCTCATATTTAATCCTGTTATAAATATCGCTTTATATCTTATACTGCAACGATTTTTGACAGCAGAACTCCTTCCAGGTTTCGGTTTGCTTTGTGGAATCCCATTTATTATTCTATGTGAGTACTTCTCTTCTAATGAATCTGCTGATCTTTACAAATTAAAAAAACTATACAGTTCCGATTCTTCCTCAAAAAAAAAGCTTTCTCTAGTCAAGGATATCCTGTGTACTATGAAAGTAGTCATTTATTATTCTCTTGGAAAATATCGGTACTTTTCAGAAGAGTCCTTATCAAAACTTGTACCGGTCAAAACCTTCAACTCGGGGATCTGGCTCGGAAATCAACTTATTGTTACTCTGTTGAAAAATGAATGTAGCAGATTAAGTAGTAATCCGACTTTGAATGGTATTCCAATTGAAAAAGAAAACATTAATATATGGTTTTCAATAAATAATAAACGTTCAGTAAAATATATAGTGGACAAGTTTGGTCCTAACTCACTCGGCATGTTGGCAAATTTCCGAGAAAAATATTTGATAAATTTATTTTACGACAATGACCAAAACAGCTAGGCGGTTACTGTTACGAACTCCGTGCCCTACAGGCCCCGACCCTGATTTTCATGAACTATAACGGCCTGATCTCGGACCAGAAGACCCTCACGCACGAACTGGGGCATGGGATTAATTTCTACCTGATGGGCAATTCTGTTGATTATCTTTACTGCACAGGCCAGATTTACGAGATGGAGATTCCTTCCACTTTCAACGAAGAACTCTTTGTCGACTATGTGGTCGAAAACTCCGATCGTGATACTGCTGTTGCAGTGCTCTCCCAGCATGTAGGGGAGTACCAGAACTATTTCTCTTTCCAGCCCATGATCACGGAATTCGAACATCAGGCCCACCAGCTCTGCGCTGAAAACGGGAATGCCAGTGGAGCAGAACTCAATGCCCTCTGGACCACACTCTTTAAGGAATATGGGAGCGATTCCATCGAATACTATGCCGAAGACTCTGCGACATGGACCTACATCAACCACATCTATCTGGAAAATAACTACTATACCTTCAACTACGCAGTTTCTAAAGCAATAACTCTCGCTCTCTTCAAGCAGTACAGGGAGGACCCGGAAACCTTCAATGAAAACTACATCGCCTATCTTTCGGCAGGCTCAACAATGCCGCCTGAAGAAAAACTGAAAAAATACTTCGGGATCGAAATCAACAGGCAGCTCTTTGAAGACGCCATGGACGTCGTGGAGTTGAGAATCCAGCAGCTTGAGGAACTGGACAAAGGGGTGAAAGAGCCGAAATTCGAGTCTGCAGCAGAAAGCATGAATGTCTATTCGGGTTCTTTCTGGAACAACGACTTTAAAGCCTGAAGTATTGAAATGTCTGAAAGGTTTGGGAGTACTCATGTACTTTCAACCTTCTACATCATGTTCTTTTTTGGTATTTGCCGGTTCAGGAAATATCTACTTTTAAGAGCTCGGCTTTCAATGGATTAAGCTTATTCTCTATAATATCCCAGATAATTTTGAGATTCACTCCTGAATATTCATGGATCAGAACATTTCTCAGACCTACAATTTTTCTCCATTCAATGTCCGGATATTTTTTCCTTACATCAGGTGGAATACGGCCTGCAGCCTCTCCTATTATCTCAAGATTGCGCAAGACGGCATCAATCCGCATTTCATCATGAGAAAATTCTTCAAACGAAAGGTTTTCGACATACGCTTGAATCTTTTTAATGGAAACAAGAATGTCTTCGATAAAAACAGTATAATCTTCAGGCATATACTACTTCTCTCATGATGTTGTCTTTTAGCCGGGGCTTGATTGAGGATTCGATAACCAGGTCAACTTCCCTTTTGAAAAGGTCTTCAAGATAGAATTTAAGGTCCATGTAATTATCAAAAGTGGTTTTTGTTTCATCAAATTCTACAAGTACGTCAATATCACTTCCGGCTTTTTCTTCCCCTCTAACAAAAGATCCGAATATGCCTATCCGTTTAACCCCGAATTTTTCTTTAATCAAAATTTCATGTTCTTTCAGTATTTGAAGAACGTCCATAGTTATTAGTTGGTTCCAAAGGTTATATTTTTGTTGCATCTCGCATTGGGTTTTACTGATTCTAATCTCATAAAATTTGGACTTTTCATTATCTGATTACTAACTGTCATCTGCTAATAAGCAGGAAATAACCACCAGATTTTTTGCTGAAAGATATAAAATACCCTGGGAAATAAGGAATATTTATGGAAAACGAGGAGAGAAAACAATGTATTATACAACATTCGAATCCCCAATCGGTCCCCTACTCCTTGCAGGAGATGAAGAAGGGCTGAAATATCTGAACATACGGAAGGGCAAAAAGAAAATCGAAGTTCCAGATGACTGGCAGGAAAACAAAGAGTTTTTCAGCGAAATTTCCGGGCAGTTTGAAGCTTACTTTGCAGGGCAACTCAAATCTTTTGACGTAAAGCTAGCTCCCGAAGGTACCGAATTCCAGAAATCCGTTTGGAGAGCTTTATGTGAAATTCCTTACGGAGAAACCCGAACTTACAAAGAGATAGCAATATCTGTTGGAAAGCCGAAGGCATATAGGGCTGTGGGGCTTGCAAATAACAGGAATCCCATTTCTATAATCGTGCCCTGCCACAGGGTCATCGGAACAAACGGGAAACTTATCGGCTATGCAAGCGGGCTGGATGTAAAAGAGTTTTTATTAAGGCTTGAAGAAAACAATTTGAAATAAGAAAAGCACAAAGATTCATTTCAGTTCTCTATAAATCCTGTTTAGTTCTCTTTGAATGCTGTCAATTTTTTCCAATTGCTCTCTTTGAATGCTTTCAATTTTTCTCACTTTATATACCATTTTCAAAAACATCAATGGTATTATAAGATAAAATATTACCACAAGAGTGACCATTATCACTTCAGTAGCTCCTATTATCATTACAAATCCTCTCACTTTACATTATTTTAAATATATTTCTCACTTTGCAAAAATGTATATCTTCTGGAGAAACCAGTATGGATTTCAAAGACAAGATTGAGAACATTATCAAAGCAGCCGTTGCAAGTACTGGCACTGAAACTCGATATCGTGAACCTCTTGTCGGCTATGCTTCAGCCGATGACCCCTTTTTCAATGAAATGAAAGAAATTATCGGTTCTCACCACCTGCACCCAAAAGAGATCTTTCCCGAAGCAAAAACGGTTGTCTCGTTTTTCCTGCCGTTTGAAAAAGAACTTGTAAAGCTGAACTGGAAATCTCAGGGACCTGTAAAGGAATGGATTCAGGCTAAAGGAGAAACAGACCGTCTGATAGGAGAAATCAGTGAGAGACTGATTGTTGAGCTGGCAAAAAACGGCATAGAAGCAGTTGTGCCTTCAATTGTTTTTGATTACAAAAATAAGGGTTTTGCTGTTACATGGTCCCATAAAAGTGCAGCTTACGCTGCCGGGCTGGGCACTTTCGGTGTCCACCAAATGCTGATCACGAAAGCCGGATGTGCTGGCCGTTTCGGGACAATACTGATTTCTGCAGAGATCCCTCCTACTCAACGTCCGGCTGAAGAATTCTGCCGTTACAAAAAAGGAGAAAAATGTCTTGTCTGTGTGGACAGGTGTCCGGCTGGTGCCATTAACATAAAAGGGGTAGACACAGAGAAGTGTTTCAGGCTGCTTCAGGAAAACGCAAAGGCTTTTCCGGAGCTTAACCAGCTTGCCTGCGGAAAATGCGCAACCGGACCCTGTGCTCTCAGGTCTCGCTGAAACAAACTAAATTCTTTTTTTTTCTGCGAATTTAGCGATTTTAATTATTTCGTTTTTTCGAGATGTTAGGGTCCAATGTTAAATTTCCTTCAAGTAGATTGCTTATATCGCTGTTATCGAATTATTCTCCGAGATATTCTGATATACATTTATCCCCAGGTAGACGCCTCTATAAGGCGTGCAGAGATCTCCTTCAACTATGTTTTTCTCGCCTTCCTTGTAGAGCGAAAATCCAAGCATCATATTCGTTCCTTCAAATGGTGGGGTTATGGTAACTGCTTTTTCCCATGTTGCGTTGTCCCTGAGACTTATATACTGCTTATCAGGAGGTAAAGGCAGAGGCGTGTTTTCAAGCTTAACCTCCATTGTATAATTGACAGGTTTCTGCTCATGGTTTACAATTCCAACTATTACGGTTCCATTCCCTCCAAGAACGTAATCTACTGGATAGTTGTCGGCTTTTCCTTCAGGCCCCAGGATATAAAATTCTGTGTAAGGTTCCTTTAAAGACTCTCCTGTTTTTTCGTTGTTCATTTTTTCCCCGCACCCGGATGCGAGAATAGAAAGACTGATGAAAATCAGTATGAGTATTATTTTTGTATACTTCATTTTCTCCACACTTCTTCTATTTTCCTTCTATATTTTTCAATGTTTGACTGTATCTCCTCACATCTTATTATTATTTTTCAATTCAACATAGCCTGAAATAGCAAAAAAGCCGAATAATATGTATGTCTATAATTTCCCTTACCACCGATTTTGGAGGCCTCTACCCCGCAGCCATGAAAGCCGTCATTCTTGGAATTAACCCCGAAGCGCAGATCGTTGATGTAACCCATTCTATCCGGCAGGCAAGTATCAGAGAGGGCGCCTTTGCACTGTACTCGCTTGTCCCTTATTTCCCGGCTAAAAGCGTGCACGTGGGAGTTGTCGACCCCGGAGTGGGGACTTCCCGCCGTGCCCTTGCCCTGAAAGCAGGTCCGGAAGGTGAAGAACAGTTTTTTGTTGGTCCTGATAACGGGCTTATGATCCCTGCAGCCCGCCGCCTTGGAGATATGGAAGTTTATGAGATCACAAACAGGGAAATAATGCTTAATTCGGAAATTTCTGCAACTTTTCACGGCAGGGACATTTTTGCACCTGTAGGGGCCAGACTCTCTAAAGGTATGCCAATCGAGACTGTTGGGAATAGAGTTTCGGATTTTGTAAACCTGGATTTCGAAAATTATGGGGTTGATGGGCAATTTCTTGTAGGGGAAGTCGTTTATACTGATAATTTCGGGAATGTGATTACAAATATCCCTGAGGATGCGGTCCTGAAGTTCCGTACTTTCGGCTCACAGGTGGAAGTTAACGGCAGAAAAGTCTTTTTTGTTCAGACCTATGGTTTTGTAGGGCAGGGAGATGCGCTTATTCTTATTGGCAGTCATGGCTTTCTGGAAATTGCAATTAACAAAGGTAATGCGGCTCTGCAGTTCGGACTCAGAAGTGGAGATACTGTGACAATAAAGGTCCTTTGAAAAAAAGCCGTCATTTATGCGGGTTAAGGGCATAGAAAAGCGGAGAGTAAGGGAAATACCTTATCCTTCGTTTTTTAATGTGCTAATCCGTGATACTTCGAGCCAGCTTGGTCAGAACTTGAATTTAAGATATTCAGCTTCCTCCGGTGCAGGCTAAGCAATTAGTATTTACAGTTCTCTTTTTAGATAAATCATGTCAACAAGCTGTTTCCCATTTTTATATATTGGATGGTCATAATTGTCAGTAAAAAATTCCTGATACGATGCGACTCCGTAAAACCACAACTCTTATAAAAATTTAGAGTTACAGGGCTGTTTCCTGTTCCGACAAGAATAGTTCTGAAATCTGGATAGAAGGAGAACAGAAACTTTATCAGAGCTTTTCCATAGCCTTTTCGCTGACAATCAGGCTGAACCGCGATGTTTTTTAGTTCGTAAATACCGTTTGATTCTTTTGTAACCACGCATTCAGCTTTTACCCCATTGTCATTCAGAACAAACATTTCGCCACGCTCGAGATATTTATCTACCATGTCTTCCTGCTCGTCCGCCAGCAATAGCAGATCTATATATTCTTTTTTACTTCCTGTAACTTTTATGATTTCCATGTCAGGTACCCCTCAAGTCCGTATTTATATCGCTAAATTAACAACCCGATTATAGCCTGGACTCGATTATAGTTTAGTAATCGCAAGAGGACAAGCAATAACTGTCCTCTACTGAATTATTCCAGGTATATCACAAATCCAAACCCCTTGCCAACAGTCCCAGCCTGTAATGAATGATTCGGATTATACACGTTTACGTCCATAAATAATTCCAGTGTATTTCAACTCCTCCCTTCAAACGTAGGGTGAAGTTGTCATTTCAGTGCTAGAAACTGCAAGTCGGCGAGCCGCATCAGGGGTGATCCAGGTCTCAGCAACGGGGGAGACCCAGGTATCCGCGGCAGCAACCCTGGCTTCCGTCTTCTGAGGGAATTGTAACCACTTCCTACTTTCCCGCTTTACCACTCAAGTTAATAATTGAAGTACAGTTGGATTCCAAAAGATGAAGCTCGAAGGCTTGAAGCGTGCGAAGTCGCCGAGCTTGAAATGTAAATGCCTCTACTTTAAAAAATAGTTACGTTTTTTCTGGCAATGAAACACTTTTGATTTCTCTACATATATTCTCATGCTAGTGGTTCAATGTACTTCTTAAGTGTCAATTTCTGAGTTCTACACTTGGAAAAGCCATTTGCTTCGCAAACGTGACCAGACACGTTTGATACGATATTCCGGTTGCCCTGTTTTTCGTTCCTTACTTATCCACACATCGGTTTTAAGTCCTCTTGAGGGAGCGAAGCGACCGAAAAGGACACCGTGCTCCCGAAGCGGAACTCGGGTGCCGAAGCGGAACTCGGGTGCCGAAGCGGAACTCGGGTGCCGAAGCGGAACTCGGGCATCACATCCATTCGTAATGCATTAAAACTTCAGGATTGAAACTCTGCATTAAACTGTTTTCCGTATATCCAAAAAAGAGGCAGCCTTTACAGTTTTCTACGATCTCTTCCCTGCGCTGCGCAGAGTTCTTCCATACCTTTTCAAAACCGTCTTTCATAACGTTTCCAAGAGGTTCCTGATGCACACGGCAGGTCTCGGCAGTTCCGTCATGCGTAACGTTAATAATAATGCCACTTGCTCTGCATTTGTAATCCTTTTTTTCGTCCCTGACCATCCCCAGGTAGGTCTTGGAATTGATTATGGGGTAGCCCTTTTCTTTCATCTCGATTATGAGGTTAACGGTGCTGCGGAACTTTTCCTTATCCCTGATTCCTATTTCTTCCCATATTTCCCGGCTGATTCCGGGGAACTCATGTACTGGTTCAAAAGAAATTTTCACACCCAGTTTTTCTGCAAGCAAAATAAGGGTTTCAATATCATCAAGGTTCTTTCCTGTGAGCACGCAGTTCATCAGGATCGGGTTTTTCTGCTTCTGGAGTTTTCTTACCTCAATAGCTTTTTTCAAGCCTTTCAGAAGGGTTCCGAAATCCATTTTCCTGATTTCTTTATAGCTTTCTGTCCCGTCTACTGAAACCGAAAGGTAGTCCACATTCTCAAGCTCTTCCACTCTTTCGTAAAGAAGCTTCCCGTTCGTGACCATGGAAGTAACCATCCCGAGTTCCTTTGCGCGAGCCATTATGAGGGGCAGGTCCTTTCTGAGGAGAGGTTCCGTGGTCCAGGCATTGTAAACTCCGATTCCAAATTTTTTTGCATCATTGAGCAGCCTGAAGACCTCGTCTCTGGACGGTTCTTTTCCGGGTTCTTTCCTCCAGTATTCACAGAACTTGCAGCGCATATTACAATTAGCATTTACGCCGTGAGAGAGGACAAAAGGGCGTTTTTTGATTCTTATTTGCCAGAGTGCTCTTGAAGCAAGGATGGGATCAAATCGGGACATAACAATCGCGTTTTGTTTTTCTAAAAAGAAATTCGGGTAAAAATGGAAAAGGGGGTCATTAATATCTCCATAGCTATAGCACCCTTTCAGTTCGGGAACAGTTCCTATGTAGATTCCATCTTCATCCTTTTCGATCAACACGACAAATTTTTGCTTGTCGTATTGACTGCTTCATACTCTCTATCTTATTCTATAAATAGGTAAATATGATTTTGAAGATGTGTAGGGAATCTGTGGAGACTTATGGTGTGAGTTCCATCAGTTAACTTTAGAACCAGGGTTGAATTATAATGTTAATCAGAGATATAAAATTGAGAAATAAGTCCGTGCAGATTTAATAATTATTTTTAGTATGTAACAATTATTGCAAAGTTTTGCAGTCCAAAAAAAAGAGAGCCCGCCCTGAGGCGAGCTGAGATATTGAAATTATCCGAAAAGGGCACCGAGTCCGGCCATCCCGTCTTCTTCGGCATGGTCTTCTTCTTCCTCTTCAGGCTCTTCGGCAGGAGCTTCTGCTGCTGCGGGTGCGGCTGCTGCGGGTGCGGCTGCTGCTGCAGGGGCTGCAAATGCTGCCTTTGCGATAGCTTCTTCGATGTCCACGCCTTCAAGGGCTGCGACAAGGGCCTTTGCCCTGGCTTCGTTCACTTCGATACCAGCTGCCTGAAGAACGGCAGTGATTGCTTCTTCGGTAATTGCTTTACCAGCGTTGTGCAATAAGAGAGCTGCATATATGTATTCCATCGTTAATCACCTAACTTTGTATTAGCGTAAATGTAAATCTGTTTATCCGAAAAGGGCACCGAGTCCGGCCATTCCATCTTCTTCGGCATGGTCCTCTTCTTCCTCTTCAGGTTCTTCTTCCTTCTTTTCTTCTTCTGCGGCAGGAGCTGCTACTGTGGCTGCTGCGGCTGCGCTTGCGGCTGCCCCAAGAACTTCTCTCAGGTCGTCGTCCACGGCATTTGCGTCCTTTTCTGCGGCTTCGGATGCAACGGATGTCATCTGAACATGGGCTTTTGCCAGCAAGGAGTCCATGACTCCAGGTTCAAGGATAACAGCATTGACACCAAGGCTCTTTGATTCTGCATAGGCTTTTGCCAGCAGGGTGCCGATTGTTGCGCCTGTCGGGTATGCTGTGTTGACCGAGAGGTTGAAAGCGTTCTGAGCTGCCCTGATAATGTCAGAGAAGTACTTGCTTTCATCAACTGCAAGGAGTTCAGGCTCGTAAATTGTCCCGTCGTCGTAGGCGGCTCTAAGGTCAAGCCCGACGATAAGCGGGTATATTTCCAGCTTTGAAAGCATGGTAGCGAGCTTCTGAGGGACTGCCTCGCCTGCTTTACAGACAACCTTTGTTTCCTTTACTGCCACCTTTCCGGCATCGATTGAAGCGGGAATTCCTGCACTCTGGAGTTCACCCAGAATCGGACCGGGCGGAAAACTGGTGGGCCCCTTCTGGACAATTATGTCCTCTGGAGCTATTGCGCCTGCTTTAATCGGAGAAGGAGTCTTTGTCTGCTCAAGCAGTTTGTAAAGCTTGAAGGGACTTTCATTGGTAAATATCAGAGCGGTCTGATTGTCCAGATACCTGGTCATTTCGGGAATAGATTCCCCAAGCTGGTTTAAAGCACGCTCTGTGAGGGTGTTCCTGGAGACTTTGAGCACCGCAACGTCCTTAAGGTCCCGGCGGATCTTCTGGATCTTGGTTGCGAGGATGCCTTCGATCCCAACCATCCCGAAAACTTTGTGAGACTGGATGAGCTCCTTAATATTTTCAATTTCATCCTTTTTCCACTGCGGGATGTGCTCGGTGTGATGCCTTTCTTCTGCCATTTACACCACCCTCTCTGATTTTCCCATGGTTGTCGTGACATAGACCGATCTCAGGTTGTGCTTGCCCTTATCGAGGACACGCTCAAGCCTGGACATAATAGTCTCTATGTTTTCGGAAAGGTCGTCAGGGTTCATGTTCCTTCTGCCGACAGCCACGTGGAAGGTAAGTCTGTCTTTTGACCTGAGCTTGACTGCGTTTTGCTTGCTCTGAATCAGTTCACCGATGTCCTTGTTCGGCATGAGCGGGATAGGCATCTTGCCTCTTGGTCCCAGAACAATACCAAGGTTCTTACCGATAATCGGCATGAACTGAGTTTCTGCAATAAAAAGGTCGCATTCGTTTGCAAGAACTCTGGCTTTATTTTTGTCAGCAGCCAGCTCTTCGAGCTCAACGTCAGAAATAACATACGCAGCACCGGCAGCCTTTGCTCTCAGGCCAACGTCACCCTTTGCAAAAACGCCGATCTTCAGCTCTTTTCCGAGCCCGTGCGGAAGAATTACTTCTTCATCGACTCTGTTCTTTGGTTGGTTCATGTCAAGGTTCTTTAAGTTAATCGCCAGATCCACGCTTTCCGAGAAATTACGCTTTGGCGATTCCTCAATTACTTTCTTGACAGCTTCCAGTATAGTTCTTTCTACCATCTTGTTCCTCCCCGTAGTGTTTGAACTTCATGTCCAGACAGCCTTTCCGGCTTACTACGGTGGTCGTAGGGGGCTCCCCTTTCCGGGTCCTGTTACTCTCAACAGTAAGCCACCAATAACATCCTCTTAGTTATTCTAATCGAAAACTGTTCAAGGCTCTTGTGCTATTAGTGGTATCCAATTTAAAACTATTGGTGTACAGCCAGATCCCGGATTTAAAAGGTGGGAGGAGATAAAAGGCTTACCACGCCTCGTTTGCAAGCAAATCGTCAAATTTGCCTTCATCGAGTGCTTTCTGGCAGTCCTTTGCCTTCATTCCCTCTACATTCACGCCCATAGGGACACAGGTGCCCATGACCTCTTTCATTGTAGCTTTGAGGTCGTAAGAAAGTACGTCTTCCTTTTTCATACGGGCGATCTTTGCAACCTGAGGGATTGTCAGGTTTCCAACAACCTCACTTCCTGCATTTCCAGACCCTTTCTGGATCCCAAGCTCTTTCATGACCAGGGATGCAGTCGGTGGGGTACCTACCTCGATTTCGACGTTTTTCTTGTCGTCAACAATTACTTTCACAGGGACCTGCATTCCATTGTAGTCCCTTGTTTTTTCGTTGATCTTTTCGACCACTTCTTTTATGTTAACCCCGAGCGGACCAAGTGCCGGACCTAATGGTGGTCCGGGATTCGCTTTTCCTCCGGGGACAAGTGCTTCAACAATACTTGTCATCTGAGTCTCACCGGTTTTTATAAGTATGAATTTTGTAGATCTGTTTCAATCCACTCTGAGTGCTGGTGATTTTTATTTCTTAATAAGCTTGAATTTTCAGTATTCCCTACTGATCCGGGCTTATTCGTTCTCTTTTTTGAGTATTCTTACGGTGTCGCCACGAATCGTAATCGGGATCGGGACCACAGCATCGAAGAGTTCAACAGTAATTTCCTCGTGCCCTTCATCAACCCTTTTAACACGGGCTTTCTCTCCCTTAAAGGGTCCGGAGGTAACCTCAATTATAGCCCCTTCTTTGATTCCGGTAACCACTGGTTTTGGCTTGAGGAAATGTTCGATTTCCGAGATTGAAGAACTCCCCTTAACAAGGGCTCTTGCATGCGGGATTGTCTGGATTGCCAGTTCAACAATTCCTGATTTTGGAGCCTCTACAAGGACATATCCTTTAAGCTCGTCAGGAGCCAGAATTGCCCTTATATCCAGCTTTTCCTTTTTTGCAACCCTGGCAAGTGTCATTGCAACAGACCTTTCCTGGTTTGCTGTGGTTTTGATTACAAATATCTGGGAATCCTCACTCATTTGGCCACCCACTGGGGCAACATTGTCAGCAGTACATATATTATAAATCCAACTGCGCCCACAGCCAGAATCCCGGCACCTGCAACTTTGGCAATGGTCAAGAACTCTTCCCTGGACGGTTTTTTAGTAAGTTTCAGGACCCTCAGGTGTGCCCGAATTGCCTGACCAACGCTTTTTGTAGTTATATTCGGTTCTAAGGCGGATTCTACCAATTAATTCACATCCAGGTTTTATGTACATATTTAATTTTATCTGGAATTTCGCGCACAGTTCTTCTTCTTTATGGTATATACCCGAATATGCTTTTTATCTCGCAGAATTCGGATTTTACTTTTCAGGAAGAACGGGCGGATTATATTATTGATTCCTATTATATGAAGATATCACTGGCACGATCTATTATACATCTCAAATTTTAGACGCAGGATTATTTTTCATATAAAACCCCTAATCGTGTCAGCAAAAATTTTCTTTTTTTGGTGCCGAATTGTATCGGCATCATACTGCATTTACCATAAAAATAGTTTTCGATTGGATTTATATTTCTACGTTCCTTCTTTTTAGCTTAAGAGGAGGAAAACAGTATTTTTCTCCAACCGAACGTTTTTATCCATTTTTACTTTTTCATCTCTCTGATCACTCTACGAAGTCAATTCCGTACTTATATGTGATGTCCTTATCGTTTCCGTGCCCATATATCTGAGCGGAGGTAACTCCTGTAACCACTATCATTGTACGTACTGTCTTTTCGAGATCCGGATCAACCTGGGCACCCCAGATAAGGCGAGCATTGCTGTCTATGCGGCTGTAGACTTCCTGTACCACAGATTCTGCTTCAGAAATGGTCATGTCAGGACCTCCAACCACGTTAACGAGGGCAGAGGTTGCACCGGATATGTCCACATCAAGGAGCGGGCTGCGCAGTGCTTTCTGGACTGATTCGACAGCTTTGTTTTCACCGTCAGATTCTCCAAGTCCTATCATAGCAACGCCTCCGTTCTGCATTACAGTCCTTATATCTGCAAAGTCAAGGTTAACAAGCCCGGGCTTTGTGATAAGTTCGGTTATACCTTTTACAGCTCTCATAAGGACTTCGTCAGAGACCTTAAAGGCAGCCTGCAGAGGAAGCTTCGGGACTACTTCAATCAGCTTATCGTTTGGGACAACTATTACCGTATCGGCTACGTCTCTCAGGCGCTCGAGGCCTGCTTCGGCATTTGTCCTCCTGACATGCCCTTCCACGCTAAACGGAAGAGTCACAACTGCAATAGTAAGGGCGCCTGAATCTCTGGCTGCCTCAGCAACTATTGGTGCAGATCCTGTCCCTGTTCCTCCTCCAAGACCCGCGGTGATAAAAACCATATCCGAGCCCTGGACGATCTTGTTAATCTCATCAATACTCTCGATTGCTGCATCTTCTCCGATCTGGGGGAGACTGCCGGCTCCAAGCCCTCGGGTTTTCTTTTTCCCGATGAGAATCTTTTTGCCGGAGCGTATATGAAGAAGGTGCTGAGCGTCAGTGTTTATGGCAACAAGGTCTGCTCCCTGGATACCTTCGCCCATCATTCTCTGTATACTGTTTGAACCGCCGCCTCCGCAACCTACCACTTTGATAGTTGTTTTGAGGCTTCTCAGTATTTCTTCAAGTTCAGCGTCCACTTCTATGTTTTCATCAGAGTAATCCGAATTTGAGTTATTTCCCTGCCCACCACGTCCTTCCAGGGCAGATCGAGCAAGGGCTTCTTCCACAATGGATCTCATGCTACTGTTTTCCTCCATTCTGCTGGGGTGATCATTTGATGAATTGTATTAACTATAAGTATGTTACAACACGGAAAAAATTATTTTAACCATCACATATACAGTTTCCAATTTAATAGTTTTCCTTTTCTAGTTTTTGAAATTATACTATATATGTTTAATAATTTTATTAATGTTGTCCTATCTTCAGGTCTGAAGCTGGATTTTTCAGTCCTGAAATTGTCTGGTATTTCTTTTTCTTCAAAATTTTCTTCAAAATTCTCTTTATTCACATAACCTTCTTTAATATCTTCTTTAATATCTTCTTTAACATCTTCTTTAATTTCTTTGTCTCAAATGTATATTTTTTTATTTTTTATATTTTTTTGAGGCTGGTTCCTGTATTTTTATCTTTCCCTTTTTTTTTGTTTTTTTCCATGTTGTTCTTAATTTTACTCCCAGCCGAGCTTATTCACAGCCGCCCCATGTCAGTTTTTCTCCTTTTTTCTAATACTCTTTGCCAGAATTTTCTTTTTGAATCCGGTAAAACCAGTTATATTTTCAGTTACGCCTTTCCTCTGGATTCTCCCAGAGTTATGCCGGTTGCAATCAGATGGGCGACTCTGAGAGGCTCAGGAATGCTGCTTCTTATTGAAGTGAGACGGATGATCTTTTCTACGTTTTTTGCCCCTATCCCGGCTTTCTGAATATAAATAGGAGTCCCATTCCTTCCAGTAATCAGTTTTTCTATTTTTCCGGCTTTTTTTATTATTTTCCAGCGTTCCTCTCCGTCCGAGAAATGCTTCAGAGCAGATCGGATTTTTTCAAAATCTGGACAGGAACGCATTATCACAATAACCGGAAGCCCTGTTTCTCTGTAGAGTTCCTCTATATCGACAACGTTAAAGCCTCCATAAGTAATCCCATCAAGCATGATAACCCTGAGCTGGTTGTGATGCCTGCTGTTTTTTATCATTGTGACCATCACCTCTGTAGCGTCAAGCCCGTCTCTGGTAATCTCAGAGCGCAGGACTCCATCTATCCAGTCCCCTCCCCTAAAAACAGTCCCAACTATCATTACCTTTTCATTAAGAAGTGCAGAATCATCTATGCCCAGAATTCGGATTTCGGGTTTTACATGAAAATCTGAATCCACAGCTACCTGTATGTCTGAATTCTAAAAATAGTTTGCCGGTTTCCCGTGAAGCCGCTTTAAGCAAAAATCAAAGGGAAACTGGAGTTTTCCGGAAAATAGGTGCCTTTAAAAGGCTTTTTTTCATTAGCCGGATTTTTACACGAACATGGTTTCCGGAAGGTTGGAAGGCATCATCTTCTGCGTATCCGCAGCCATGGACACCTTTTCCACTGCTTCGAGGAACTCTTCCATCTCAACCAGTTCCTTATCTCTTCTGACCGCGAACATGCCTGCTTCGGTAGCTATAGCTTTCAGGTCTGCCCCGCTCATTCCTTCGGTAGCTTTTGCAAGCTTTTTGAAATCGATGTCTTCTGCAAGAGTCATCTTTTCGCAATGGATTTTAAGGATTTTTCCCCTGGCTTCGATACCGGGCATGGGAACATGGACAAGCCTATCAAAACGGCCTGGCCTGAGAATTGCAGGGTCAAGGACGTCCGGTCTGTTTGTTGCTGCAATAATCCTGATGTTTTTCCTCTTGTCAAAACCATCCATTTCTGCAAGAAGCTGCATCAAAGTTCTCTGAACCTCTCTATCTGCGCCAGTTGTCTCGTTTAAACGCCTTGCAGCTATCGAATCCAGTTCATCGATAAAAATGATACTGGGAGCTTTTTTCCGTGCCATCTCGAAGATTTCCCTGACCAGCTTGGACCCGTCCCCTATGTACTTCTGCACCAGTTCAGAACCAACAACTCTGATAAATGTAGCATTGGTCCTGTGGGCTACGGCTTTTGCAAGCAAGGTTTTGCCCGTTCCCGGAAGCCCGTAAAGTAATACTCCTTTTGGGGGCTCAATTCCTATCCGGGCAAAGCGTTCAGGCGAAGTTAACGGAAGTTCTACTGCTTCCTGAAGTTCCTGAATCTGCTCGTCGAGACCACCTATCTGATCGTAATCAACTTCAACACTTTCGATAACCTCCATTGCAGCTACAAAAGGCTCTTCCGTGGAAGGGATAACCTCTGCAATGGCAAGTGTATGCTGGTTCAAGGCAACTTTTGCCCCTGGCAGCAGCTTTTTCTCGTCAATATATTGTGAGACGTTTACCAGGAACTGAGGCCCGTTACTGCTACGGACTATAATACGATCATTCTTGATCACGTCAATAACCGTACCAATGATCAGAGGAGAGGTTTTCATCCGATCTAGCTCGGACTGCAGCTTTCGTATCTCCCTCTCATATTTGATCTTTTGGTTCTCTAAATAGCGTTTTTCGGACTCTATCTGGCTGCACTGCTCTTCCAGAAAACTGTTGCGGCTTTCAAGTTGCCTCACTCGGTCCTGGACGCTTTCAGTTGTTTCCCCCAGCTCTCCAGGCTCGATTCCGTCATACACAGATCCGGGCTTCACAAGGTGACTGCGCATGCTTTCATCCTTACTCTTGGTACTTTCCGTCATGGAGCTCCGAATATTATTTAAGTTCATACCGTATATAGCGTTTTCGAAGTGATCAATATGCAGTGCGAAATATGTGGTGCAGAGATCCGCGGAAAGCCTATATGCGTTACAATCGATAACAGCGAACTCCAGGTCTGCCAGAAATGTGCACCGTACGGTAAGCCCGTTGATAAGCGGTCTCCCGTATCAAGGAAAGTCTCTCCGGTAGTTCGTACGGTACCACGAACTGAAAAGAGGCCAAAAAAGGATTTCTTCGATATTCTAAAAGACGAGCTTCTGGACGATTACGATCACATTATCCGGGAAGCTAGAGAAGCCCGAGGCTGGTCTCAGGAGGACCTGGCTGAAAACATCAAGGAAAAAGCATCTCTGATCAAAAAAATAGAACGCAGCGAAATAGTACCCGAAGATTCTGTTAGAAAAAAACTGGAACATGCCCTTAACATTAAACTTACCGAACGCTTGGATGATGCGGGGCAGGAAGTCTCTCATATGAAGAAAGACACCACCCTTGGTGATATAGTGAAAATAAAGCGCAAGTAACAAAGCTCAAGTAACAAAGCCAAATGATCCATGAGTTTTAACTGTAAAGTTTTATATTGAGGTTTTGTTCCACCAGCATAGTTTCCGGCAGGTTTTTCCTTCCGGAAACATATGAAAATCCGGAAACTAATGATGGAAATATTTACATCCTGAGAGATTCTCTTTTGGTTTTGAATCATACAGGTCCTTTTAATCCTTTAAATGCGTGCTTAAAAAATCAGCCAGGCGGGCTGGCTCAGATAGCCACCAGTTTTTCACTCTTTCGTTTGTTCTGTGTTTAATTCTTATTTTTTCTGTGTTTAATTCTTAATTTGAGCTTTCTTGCAGTTCACTTCATGGGTAAAATTTCAGAGTTCAATCTCTATATCATAGACTTTTTCCGGATTTTCTTTATGGATCGTCCAGAAAGGCTCTTCTCCATATGTTTCCATCAGCTTTATGGTTCTTTTAGGGATTGTCTTCGGTCCAAGTACCGCACCCGGCCTGTCAGGGTCATCAATATAATCTGTTTCCATCATAAAGCGAGTCCCCTCTTCAATTGCCTTTTCTATCG
>Ga0265294_10001817_pt1 | contig 28508 bp, 19 predicted proteins | sample MunlanPumphouse3_FD_192504 | JGI IMG/M metagenome (GOLD analysis project Ga0265294, IMG submission 192504) | Groundwater microbial communities from a municipal landfill in Southern Ontario, Canada - Pumphouse #3 | ecosystem: Environmental > Aquatic > Deep subsurface > Groundwater | place...
ATTTTAGGAGTAGCTAAGAAAAGTAAAGTTATGAGTGAAATAGAAAAACTTGCTACAAGTTACCATGAATCTGGTCATACGTTGCTTTATTACTATCTTAAGCATCTAGATCCACTTCATAAAGTTACTATTATTCCTCATGGACAAGCTCTTGGTGTCACAATAAGTTTGCCTGAAAGGGATGCTTATACTAAAAATCGTGGAATGTTAGTTGATTTTATTAAAGTTTGTATGGGTGGTTATGTTGCCGAAGACCTTCATTATGGTCAGACTACCACTGGAACAAGTAGTGATATTAAACAGGCTACAAATATTGCTAGACGTATGGTTACTGAGTGGGGAATGAGTGATTTGGGATTTGTTTGTTATGGACAAGAAGATGAACCTTTATTTTTAGGAAGATCGCTTGCTCAGCATAAAGATTATTCTGAAAACACTGCTCGACTTATTGACCAAGAAGTTGCCAAGATTATGAACGAATGTATGACTGAAACAAGAGAAATTCTTTCAAGTCATTCCGATCAATTGGATTTACTTGCTCATACTTTAGTTGAGAAAGAAACAATGGAAGATAATGAAGTAAGAGAACTTCTTGGGTTCGAGAAAGTTGAAGCGGTAGGAAAATTCGTGTAAGTATGATTCAAGCAAAATATAAGAGAAATTTCTGTATAATAGCGCATATAGATCATGGCAAGAGTACTCTTGCCGATCGTTTTATAGAAAAGGCAAAGTTGATTCACACTCGTGGGCCGGCTGTAGCCCAAATCCTAGACAATATGGATATTGAAAGGGAACGTGGTATTACTATAAAAAGCCAAGCTGTAACACTCGATTACAAGGCTTTGGATGGTGAAGTTTATGAACTTAATTTGGTAGATACCCCAGGCCATGTTGATTTTTCTTATGAAGTTTCAAGGGCCATTTCTTCTTGCGAAGGAGCTTTATTGCTAGTTGATGCTGCTCAAGGAGTAGAAGCACAAACTTTAGCAAATATGTATCTTGCTCTTGATCATGATCTTGAAATAATTCCTGTAATAAATAAAATTGACTTGCCAAGTGCTGACGTTCCATTTTGTTTGAATCAGATTGAAAATGAGTTAGGCCTAGACAGTAGTTTAACTGTACTGGTTTCAGCTAAAACTGGAGAAGGTGTGGATTTGTTGTTTGAAGAAATAGTAAAACAGATTCCTCCTCCTAAAAGTGGTTTGGAAAATGAATGTCTTAAAGCTTTAATATTTGACAGTCATTACGATTCTTATAGAGGTGTAGTTGTTCATTTTAGAATTTTTGAAGGCTCGATTTCTGAGGGTCAAGAAATAAAATTTATGAACAATAATTCAATTTATAAAGTTGAAGAAGTAGGTATTTTCCAACTTTCTCTTATAAGAACGAAAGCTCTTGAAGCAGGTGATGTTGGATATTTTATCGCCGGAATAAAGACTGTTAGTGATATTAGAGTTGGTGATACTGTTACCTTAGCAAAGAACCCTGCAACTAAAGCTCTTGCTGGTTTTAAGGATGTTAAACCCGTCGTTTTTAGTTCAATTTATCCTGTTGATACTGAGGATTATGATGAACTCGCAGCTTCTATGGAAAGACTTAAGTTAAATGATGCCTCCCTGACCTACGAGAAGGACAGTAGTGCTGCTCTTGGACTTGGATTTAGGTGTGGTTTTTTAGGGCTTCTTCATCTTGAAGTTATTGAAGAACGATTAGAAAGAGAATTTAATCTTTCCATTGTTTTTACAAGTCCATCCGTAGAATATATTGTTCATTTAAAAAATGGTAAAGTAATACATATTGATAATCCGCTTGAATATCCAGACTCAACAAGAGTTGATTTTTCAGAAGAACCCTATATTGAGGCTAGTGTAATTACACCAAGTACTTATGTTGGACCAATCATAAATTTATGTATGGAAAAACGGGGAGTCCAAACTGATTTAAAATATCTTGATACAAAGAGAGTAGAATTAAATTATAAAATGCCTTTAAGTGAGGTTCTTTTTGAGTTTTATGATAGGTTAAAATCTATTTCTAAAGGTTATGCTTCTTTTGATTATGAAATTAAAGGCTATCAACGAACGGATTTAGCTGTAATGGAAATTCTAGTAAATGGTGAGAGTGTGGATGCTTTAAGTCAGCTAGTTTATAAACCTAATGCCCAAAACAAGGGAAGAGAAGTTTGTAGTAGGCTTAAAAACGAAATTCCGCGTCATCAATTTAAGGTTGCTATACAGGCTGCAATCGGTGGAAATATTATTGCACGAGAAACAATTGGAGCTTTTAGAAAAGATGTTACCAGTAAATGTTATGGTGGTGATATTTCTAGAAAGAGAAAACTTTTGGAGAAACAAAAAGAAGGTAAAAAGCGAATGAAACTAGTTGGAAACGTAGAAATTCCTCAGAAAGCTTTTCTTGCTGTTCTTAAAGATGACAATAATTAATTAACTTTATTTTATAAATTGAGATAATGTTGTAAATAATTCATTTCTATCAATTGGTTTTGATAAATGGGCATTCATACCAGAAGCAAGTGATTTATCAACGTCTTCTTTATAAGCATTTGCGCTGAGGGCAATGATAGGAATCCTTTTATCATTTTTTCTTATAAGAGAAGCCGAAGTGAGGCCATCCATAACGGACATTTTTATATCCATAAGGATTGCATCATATTTATTAGTTTTTGTCTTCTCCAGTCCAATCTTACCATTTTCTGCAGTATCGACTATTAGTCCTTTTTCAAGTAACAACTTCTCAAGAATCATTGTATTTATTTTATTGTCTTCACATATTAGGATTTTCTTACCTTTTAGTTTTTCAAGATTAATTAAGTTCTTAGAGGCAATTATTTTAAGATATTCTTCTTCGCTTATTGGATGGGTTGGAATATGAACAATAAAGGTGGTTCCAACATTAAGGGTACTTTTACACTCAATTTTACCTCCCAGCAAACTAACAAGATTTTTAGTTATTGCTAGGCCAAGTCCTGTGCTTCCTTCAATTGAGGAATATTTGTTTGTTTCAGTTGTAAAACTTTCAAACATATGTTTTTGGAATTCCCGACTCATTCCAACACCATCATCAGATATTGTGATTTTATAAAAATTTTTTTCTCCACCCAAAAACTCTGTTTTATTGGTTATGTGACCACCTGAGGCGGTATATTTTATTGCATTATTTAATAAATTGACAAGTATTTGAGATATCCTAACCGAATCATCAAATAAATAACTTGGGCCTGATAAGGGTAAAACTACCTTAAATTCAATTTTCTTAGCCCTAGCAAAAGAAATAACTAATTGTTCAATCTCTTTGATAAATTCCTTAGTTATTATTGGTTTAGGAAATATTATAATTTTACCTTTTTCAATACTTTGCATATCAAGAACATCATTTAAAAGAGTAGAAAGATATTTGCCACTAATTTTTATTTTTGAAAAATAATCACTAATTTTATCATCCAAACTTTCCTTAAGCCCAAGATTTGCAAGCCCCATTATTCCATTTAATGGGGTTCTCATATCATGGCTCATTCTTGCAAGGAAGTCGGCTTTTATTTTATTTGCTTTTTCAGATTCAATAACGGATTTTTTTAACTTTTCCTGAAGGATTTGATCCTTTTTAGTAATATCAGTGATATCAGTTAGGCTCAATAAATATGTCTGTTTTTCTTTATCTAGCAATCTTACTATAAGACTCTTTCGCCTTAGTTCAAGGGTTTCAAATGAATACTTGAATTCATCAGAATCTATCAATTTATTTTTAATAAGATTTATGCAATAATCTTTACTTGGCTGTTTTTCTTTATTGCTTTTAAAAAGGATTTCTAAAAATTCCTCAATACTAAATATATTTTGATTTTTTTCAAAAGGATACAAATCCTTATTAAATATGAGGAATTCACAGCTATCAATTAAAATATTTGCCTTCACAATAAAATCATATCCAATTTTTGTTATGGATTTTACTAGTTCATTTAATTGATATCTTTTTGTTACATCTATTGCATATATAAAAACTTCATGGTGATTGTTGGAAGGGTTGATGTTATATGTTACTTCAATATTTGCAACGCTTATTCTTTTTTTATTGGGAGAAAAAGTATATTCGCAGTTAAATTTTCCTTCAGGTGAGAAAGAAGAATTCAAATAATCATAATTAAAGATTTTTTTTGCTTCTTCTTTTTCACTTTCATAAAGCATTTTATAAGTAAAAACTTGCATGATGTTATCATTTAATTTTAAAGAACCCTTAAATCCAATATCATTTACACTTTGGTATTCTACAATATAAAAGTTTTTTAAATCTATTCTTACAAAAGCTAAAAAGTTTTCATCAGATATTAACTTAATTGTGTGTTGATATTTTTCTTCAAGTCTAATTTGTCTTTCAACAGATACTGTTATATCTTCTATTGAGCCGACAATTCCTATCACATTATTATTATCATCAAATAAAGGGGATTCTATAATGGAATAATAATATTTCTTTCCTGTTTTTCCTGTTTTAATCTGGGAAACTGTAAAAGGTTTTTTTGTTTTTAATATTTCTTTTTCTTGATCCTTAAAACCCAACAAATCAAAGGAAGGGGGAAATAATTCTTCGTTTGTTTTTCCTATAATGTTAGATATAAAAGAATTATACCTAAGAAAACATTTATTAACTTGCTGGAATCTTAAGTTTGTATCCTTTAAGAAATATGCAATGTTTGAATTTTTGAATATGTAATCTAATTCTGATTGGGATTTAATTAACTGGTTATTTAAGTTTTTTACATCTGAAATATCAGTCATAAAACATAAGAGTCCAATTACTTTTTCTTTTTCAATCATAGGTGATTTGGTATATTGATAGTAATTTATTCTTCCATCTTCCTTTTCAAATTTTGAGTACCCCGTGATGATTTGTTTATTGTTTACTACCTCATCGTCTTCAGCTTTATAGATATCTGCGTCTCTTTTACTTAAGAAATTATAATCAGTTTTGCCTACAACATCGTAGTAATCTTTAACTTTAAGTAGCTTAAGAAAGGCGTTGTTTAAACTAAGATATTTTCTTTCTATATTTTTATAAAAAAACGGAGTGGGAGAATTATTTAATATATTTGTCAATCTAGAAAAGCGTTGGGTATTAAATAATCGTAAATCATCAAGATTCATTGAATCATGAAGAACCGCGGATATTTCAAATTTAGAAGTCTCTGTTTTAATAATAGACATATCAAATATCACTTCAATAAATTCACCTATCTTGTTCATCAATGATAAGTAGGTTGTGAATTTGGAACAATTTACTTTATTATTATTCAATAATTCAACAAATTCTTTTTTTTCATCACTTTTAATTGCATTGATGAGGCTATTGTCAAAGTACTTTGTGAATTCATTTACGTCTAAAAAGGAAAAGAAATATGATACTTGATCATCCATCTTTTTAATTGTCAAATTATCATCCAAGTAAAAAAAGATTTTACCAACAGTATAATCTTCTCTTATTGTTTCTTCGTTTTCAATTGGAAATGTAATAGAAACAATTTTTTCTATCTTAATATCAACAATTACTGTGGAGACTATATTTAGTGAGGATGAGTTCTTTCGATGTATTGTTATTGGAAGAAGTAAAAGACACAAATTATCACATAAGCGTTGGAAATTTATTTTGTCTTTATGGAAAAAATACTTATTTGAGTTGGATATTTCCAAAGCAAGAATATCTTTTACAGAATTTCTATTTGTTTGCATGGAAAGACCTGTCCAAGTAAATTGAGTTGCAAGAAGGCCAACAGCTCCTTCTATATCATGATTTTGAACCAATGATAAATACTTAAGTGCGATATCTTTTGCTTTTTGTTCATTGCAATTTTGCGTAGTATTTGTCTTTATCATAAATTGCATCCATTTTTTATACTCTTCATTATTGTATTTTATCATTCATTTGTAAAATACTCCATAAGAAAGATTGTTTAGAGTTTTTCTAAAGAATAATAATTAAACTGAAAGTAAACAAGCAGATTTTTCAGCTCTAATTGAAATTGGAATACAGCATCCAACTGAAAATACTTTTTCCATTTGTTTGATATATTCTTTTGCTCTAGGGTTTTCAATATAAGCTTGGATTGTACCTGCAAATCCTCCACCTTGGACCCTAAAGGCTTCCTTTTCATTGCAGAAATTTTCAGTTAATGCAATTGCTAGACTAAGTCCTTGTTCTTTGGGATTTTTGGGTGAGTATAGGTTTTGAAGATAATCAAAACTTGAATGTCCGCTTAGTTTTACGTTGGCTAGATAGTCTTTAAAATCCTTTTTTTCCAATGCCTCTTTCATTTTAATACAACGCTTATTTTCATTGAAAAAGTGGATTGCACGAAGAACCATTCTATCATTATTTAATTTTTTTCTTATTTCAGGAATTGAATTGTAAAATTCCTGTTCATCTACTTCCCTTAAAACTTTTTTACCAAAGAAATTGGCCACGCTTTTCATTTCACTTGGGATCGATGCATAATCATCTGTTAAATCTGCATGATTTCCCCCGGTATCAACTATAATAAGGTTATAACCGTAGTCATTGAAAGAAAAATCTATCGGCTTTACCTTTGGATTATTTTTATCTTCAAAGTCAATTGTTACAATACCACCATTAGCACAGGCAACTTGATCCATTAAACCACAGGGTTTCCCAAAATACTTGTTTTCGCTTTCTTGACCAATTTGAGCCAAGAATAGGGGAGAAAAAGCATCATTATTAAAAAGATTATTGAAAATAGTAGCTATTAATACTTCTATTGCTGCACTACTTGAGAGTCCAGAACCTTTTAAAACGTTACTTGAGGTGTTTGCTGAAAAACCTGAAACTTTTACATTATTAGCCTTAAAAATTGAAGCTATTCCCCTTACAAGTGCATTAGTAGTCCCCTGTTCATTAGCTTGTATTGATGTGTCTGAGATATCAACTGTAACACTCGGGTAACCTTCACTGTTTATTATTACAATATTATTGTTAGTTCTATGAACAGCGGCAATAGTGTCTAAATTAATTGTACCCGCTACTACTATTCCAAGATTATGATCTGTATGATTTCCACCTAATTCTGTTCTTCCGGAAGTCGAAAATAACTTTTCTGCTGGGATATTAAATAATCTATTATGCTCGGTTACAAGCTTTGAATAACGATTTTTTAAAGTAATAAGATCATAAGTGTTAGCGTAGATATTCTTATTAATTCTTTCAAGATTTGTTTGATTGAGTTGTTTTGATAATTCCATTACTTTTTCTCCAATAGTCTTTATGTGAAATATTCTATTCTATTTTTTTGTTTTTTTATAGTAAAAGTGTGAAATAATAAAAATTTTTGATCTTAAAATAAATTGTTTTTTTAAAAATAATTTAATACCAGTTTTTTATAAAAAAAACTACTTACAATTACAGATAAAAAGACTAATGTTAATTTAAGGTTATTGGCCAAAACATAAGCCAATGACTTTATATCTTGCGATAATATCAAAACAATGCTAATATTTAATTGATTTATAAATATTCCGATTTAATTTTAAAGGTTGTTAAATGTATTACAGTGAAGCTTGTATGAACTATCCCGCAATAATTTTACTTATTGAACCTAATACCGGAAAAATTGTTGCAGCTAATAAAAAAGCTGAAAGTACCTACGGATATTCAATAGATAAATTATGCACTATGAAAATTAGCGAAATAAATGTTCTAAAACCAGAGCAGATAAAAGAAGAGATATACAATGCAACTTCTGAGCTTCGTAATTATTTTCATTTTCCTCATAAAACAGCCTCTGGTAAAATAATTAATATGGAAGTGGAGAGTTATCCTACCAAAATTTATGAAAAAGTATATCTTTTTTCTGTAATATACCCAAGCAATGAAAGAAATATATTTGTCAATGCAAGTCTTAATTTGATTGATAAATCTCCTGATGCCATAATGGTTCTTGACCAATCCAATAGGGTAATCAAAATTAACAAAAGTTTTGAGGTTTTATTTGGTTTTGAAGAGGCTATGGTTATTGGAGAATTTGGTTACAACCTATTAAAAGATCTGCAGAAACAAAAATATGATTATTTAATTGAAGAGTTATCAAATGGTAAAACTGAGAATGTTAACTTCAAGGTAATTGATAGTTATAAAACTTATGAATATATTTTATCCGGCATTCCAACCTTTTATTTGAATAATTATTTTGGAGCTGTTCTTTCTATTCGAAGAAGTTGGAATCAAACTGCTCTTGAAGTTGAGAAAAATTTAAACCTTGAAAGAAAACTTATTGAAATGGAGAAAAGCAGTTCAGAGAAAGATGATTTTCTTGCTAGAATGTCTCATGATATGAGAACCCCTATGAATGCAATTTTAGGTATTGCTAGTTTTGGAATAGATGAAATAAAGGATCTAAAAGCCCTTAAATATTTTTCTCAAATAAAAGATAGTAGTGAATATTTATTAGCTTTAATTAATGATATTCTTGATATGCAGAAATTAGAAAATGGCGAGATTAAATTAGAGAATAAAATTACTCAAACCCTTCAAATTGCTAAAAAAGTGCGAACAATAATTGAGCCAAGAGCTGCACAAAAAGGAATTAATCTTCGATTTAATCTTGAATGTGAAGAGATGTATCAATTTGTAAAAGTAGATGAAAAACGTATTGAACAGGTTCTAATTAATATTCTCAATAATGCAATCAAATATACTCCAGAAGGTGGATATGTAACTTGGAACGATTATGTTCAAAAAATGCCAGATGGAAGAATAAAAGTTTTTCATGAATTTAGCGATACAGGTGTAGGTATGAGTTCTGAATTTCAGAAAATAATGTTTAATCCCTTTACAACAGAATTTAATTCCCTATCTAAATCAGAGGGTGGAAGTGGGTTAGGACTGGCTATTACAAAAAATCTTATTCAAGCAATGGGTGGGAAAATATCATGTAAATCTAAAATTGGAGAAGGAACTACCTTTTTTATTGAATTTTTTTTAACCCCAGCTACTGATACGGAAATTAATTTGTTTCTTAAAAAAAATGAAGATTATGAAGGCTTAAATATTCTTAAGGGAAAGAAACTCTTAATTTGTGAAGATATAGAGATAAACATTATGATAATAGAAAAACTACTTAGTGTTTATGATTGTGAAATTGATGTTGCCAGAAATGGACTTGAAGGTGTCAATTTAGCTCGTAGTGGTAAGTATTGCGCCATTTTAATGGATATTAGAATGCCAGTAATGAATGGATTGGAAGCTGCAAGAGAAATCAGAAAGTTTGATATGAAAGTCCCAATTATTGCTCTTTCGGCTAATGCTTATCTTGAAGATGTTAAAAAATCTATATCCGCTGGTATGAATGCACACATAGCAAAGCCTATTAACAAGGAAGAGCTATATTCAAAACTTATTAAATATTTAAACTGTTAACTATCTTTTTAAATAGTAAATAATTCTTTAGAATTTGTTCTCTTTTGAAAATATTCAATTATATTTTTTCTTCTTTTTACTGCAGGATTGTAGAATATTAAATCCTTTTTTGTTCTAAAAGAAATAGTTTTTAATACCTTGTATTTTATTAACTGTAAGATTGCTTTTTCAAGATCATTATAATACCAGTTGTTAAAATATCCAAAGAAAAGGTTGTCTTTTTCATCTTTGAAATTTCCCATTGCATTAGGAACTCCACAAAGAAGTAACGAGGCGGATTCACAGTTATATTTAAAGCCATTAATAATGAAAAAATTAAGAATATGGTTTAGATAGGGTATTTTAGGGTCAAAAGTTTTATTGCATATATCACATCCCGTGCACTGATCCAATGATTGGTTCATTAATTCCATCAGTCTTGTACGTCGACATCTTTCTGAGTTGATAAAGACTTCAAGAATTGCTTTTTGTTTGATGTTTTCAGTTGTAAAATAAGTTTGTAAATCATCAAAATCAATTAGAACTATGCTGTTGGCTTTGTTTTCATCTCTACCAGCTCTTCCTGATTCTTGAAGAAAAGCTTCTGTTGAGAATGGGATGCGTACATGAATTACTGTTCTTATATTTTTTTTATCAATTCCCATTCCATAGGCGTTTGTGGCTAGAAGTACTCCATCTTTTGAATCTTTAAACCAATTTTCAATAAAGACTTTTTTTTCTTTTTCCATTTTAGCATTATAGTAGGCAATTTTTAGATCTTTGTTTTCCATTTTGATTTCTCTAAATCCAGTTTTAGTAAAATTACGAGTAGGACAGAACACTAAAGCTGGTTTATCACAAGTTTTAAGTAATTGTTTTAAACAATGATCTTTTGAAATAGTATAAATAGAATTGTAGATAATGTTTTCACGGTTAGCACTTGAAAGTATTATTTTTGGTTTGATTCCTTTAAACAGGACTTTTGAAATATCTTTAATGACTAAAGAATCAGCGGTAGCTGTGAAAGCTAGAATTTGATTGGATCTTAATTGAGGTAAAAGTTCACACATTTTTAAATAAGCGGGCCTAAAGCTTTTTCCCCATTCTGCTATTACATGTGCTTCATCAATTACTACTAATTCGATTTTGAATTTTAAAATATCATTAAAGGTTTTTTTTTGAATAAGGCTTTCTGGATTGGTAATAATAATATGAGCTTGCCTTGATTCTAGCTTTTCCCAATTTAAGTTTCTTTGCTTATTTGTTTGCCCACCCTTAATAACAACTACAGGAATATTATGTTGTTTAAAAACCTTTTCTTGATCATTCATAAGGGCAATTAAAGGATAGACAATAATAGTTAAACCTTTTAAAAGTACTGATGGTATTTGAAAACAAAGGCTTTTTCCAGCCCCGGTAGGCAAAATAACAAGTTGTTGTTTTCTCTTTGAAAACCCAGTTATTCTTGAGTTTTCTAAAATATTGACTATTACTAGAATCTGGTAAGGTTTAAGATTATTAATTTTGAATATTTTTTCTGCAACTTCTTGAGCTGAATTTAAATCAGGATTATCGAAATTTGTTTCCATGTTTTGATTTTACTTTTTTTTTAACAAAAGAGGGCAACAGATTTTAATAAAACGAAAAAGAGTTTAGAGGCTTTAAAAATTTTATTTATGCTTAACTCTTTAAGATACCTATAGATTCTATTATTTCTTAGTAGTTTTGATGGCCACATAATGGCCATCAAAAGATTAAACAAAACAATATCTATCTAATTGCTTTTCTTTTCAGAAATCCTATCAATTTTACCAATTCATACCAAAGTACTGAAGCAGCTGCAATACCAATAACAATCAGTAATTGTTTGACTGAAAGTGGGACAAGCTTGAGAAAATTATTAAGTGGTGAATAGATAATCAACAACAACCAAAAAATTGTTACAATATTCACTACCCACATTACTTTGTCTTTAGCTAGATATATCATTGATTGCCATGCAAAATCCCGATTGGAACTATTTACCTGAACTAAAAAGAAATTTGCAATCATGATAATGGATAGCCCCATGGTTCTAGCAAGCAAAGCATTGGCGGGTTGACTGTCTAAAACTATGAAATATGTACCGAACGATGCTGCGAATATCACCAGTCCCTGCAGTATACTTTTTACTAATAATCCTAAAGAAATCAATTTTTCATCAGGATTGCGTGGGGATCGGTCCATAATATCTTCTTCTGCAGGTTGTCGTTCAAGTACAATAGAACAGGTCGGATCTATAATTAGTTCAAGCAAAACAACATGCAAAGGAAGCAAAAGAAGACTAGTCGGTGAAATTTTCAACAATGGTGCAAGCAAAGAGGCAAATGCGATGGGAATATGGATGGTAAAAACATAACCCACTGCTTTACGGATATTATCATAGATTCTTCTACCATCGTGAATAGTCTCCACTATTGTTGAAAAATTATCATCCATTAGAATAATATCTGCAGCTTCTCTAGAAACTTCAGAACCTCGTTTTCCCATTGCTATACCAATATCGGCATATTTAAGTGCTGGAGCATCGTTCACGCCATCGCCAGTCATCGCGACAATATCACCATTTTCCTTGAAAGCTTTGACAATCCGCATCTTATGTTCGGGGATAACCCTTGAAAATATACTTACATTACGAACTTTCTCACATAGTTCAGCATCGTTCATTGTTTCCAACATAGCTCCGGTGATAATAGATTCACTGTTTGGGATGCCTACTCGTTTTGCGATACTGCTTGCAGTGATACCATTGTCACCAGTAATCATCACTACTCTAATTCCAGCTTTAACGCAAAGTGCAATATCTCTTTTAACTGTAGCTCTAGGTGGGTCAGCCAATCCAACGAGACCAATGAAAGTCAATTTACAATCAACAATTTCCGCAGGAATATCAGATTCAGTTGCAGGGTTCATCTCTCCTACAGCAATGACGCGCAATCCCTTTGCTGCCATCTCTTTTATTCTTGCTTCAATCATATTTTGTTCACTAGACGAAAGGGTACAGATTGTGAGAATTTTCTCCGGTGAGCCTTTTGCTGCAATAACAATCCCTTTATCTCTACGCCAGACATGTCCCATCATTTTCAAATCGTTTGTGAAGGAATATTCATTGATAAGTGTTCCTCCAAATAGCATATCTTTGGTTACACCAATTGATTCACAATGTTTAAGCATAGCTTTTTCCATTGGATCATATGCATCAGTTTCACATCCCATACCCATTACGGTACAGAGTTTGTTGACATCACCATCCATAGACCAAGTCTCTTCTACAGTCATCTGATTCATGGTGATAGTCCCAGTTTTATCTACACATAGAACGGAAACTTCACCAAGGGTCTCCACAGAAGGTAACTTGCGAACAAGGGATTTTTTCTTAGCCAACCTCCATGCCCCCATTGAGAGAAAAACCGTAAGGATTACCGGAAATTCTTCAGGAATCATAGCCATCGCAAGGGTTATCCCAGAGAGAATACTCTCTATGATACGATCAATGAATACATGATCCGGAATATTGAAATAGGTTATAGTTCCTACCAAGACAAACAGTCCTGCGGCAATTAAGGCACTCAATTTAACCAAACTATCTGTCTGCTTTTGTAAAGGAGTTGGATTGTCGGGAGCAGCTGCAACGTTCACACCAATTTTTCCATATTCTGTTTTTGAGCCTATTGAATCAACCTTGACTATCGCGGAACCTTGAGTAACAAGTGTTCCCGCATAACAAAAATCCTTGCGCCAATGATCTTCTGATGGCACTGTTTTGTCCGGTGTCACCTTCCAGACACCCATGGCCTCTCCAGTAAGTGATGATTCATCCACACATAGGTCGTTGCAGGTTACGACAATGCCATCGGCTGGGATTTTCACACCTTCATGGATAATCATTAAATCGCCTGGAACTAAATCCACGCTTGGTAGCAAGATTTCAACCCCGTTCCTTATTACTGTCACTTGTGGTGCTGAAAGATCTTTTAGAGCCTTGAGGGTTTTATCTGTTTTCCATTCCTGAATTACATCAATACTGATAATACCTATTACAAATACCAACATAATGGCTCCATCCCGGGGTTCTCCCAGGATAAAATAGATGATAGCTGCTATAATAAGCAATAAGAACATGGGTTCATGCAAAATATGTAGAACTTTATGGAAAAATCCCTCTTGTTTCTCAGAAACAAGTTCGTTCTTACCATATTTCATCTGTAATTCTTTAGCTTTTTCCGAGGATAGACCCCTTACCGTCATTTTTTCTTTAACCATTCGTGTTACCTCCACAGCGCATTAAAGGCGTTTTTAAAGATACTCTATTTCACTTTTGTTAAATTATTCAGTAAAGTTTTGATGTGTAAAAAAACACAATCAGGGAACATTCTACTGTCCCACAGATGTATGTATTATCTGCTGCCATGGAATATATGGCCCAGCCCCATGAACCGGAGGTTCATCGCCTGCTCAGTTTGTACTGTAAATCGCACGGTAAATAAATACCTAATGCAGTGCAAAGAGTTTATCGGTACGATACAGTTTTCTGCATATGTTTGTCAAGCTATACCGTAACTTGTTTGCTAATAATGAAAAGATTAATGAATAATAATATTGCTATGATGCAAAAATGATTATGGAAAAACTGTTGTACGAGCGCTACTGCTATAATCCATTGCGGAAACAAATCTTAAAATTAAAGAAGTTAAACCTAGAAAACCAAGTTAAAAATAGGTTTCATTTTAATTTTTAAACTTAAATTAGATTTCCTTCTAATAAAAATTACCTCCAATATAGATTCCAATAATGTAAGTGTATACTCTAGAATTACCATATCATTTTGTGGGGCTTTGTTTATCTTTTTTCGTGGAGGTTTTACTCATCAAAACTTAAAGAATTTATTTAAACTTTATATTTACACCAGCACAAATGCAAAAAAAATTATAATGTAGTAAGAGTGTTTTTGCTCTTGTTCAATGTGCTATGGTTCAGATTATTAGTTGCTATTCAGAATTTAAGAGTCGTAGTGTTGATATGAAGCTATGATGTTTTGGTGGAGTAATTGCAGGATTTGTTAGGGGTTAATTCTTACAAATTAAAAATCAAAACTTGCATTTTTATTAAAACTAATAAATAATAACTGTAATCTAAAAACTAATATAAAATATTTGATAACATGTTTTAGGGAGAAAAGATATAAAATGAAAAAGAAAAGGGCAACTATTATTGATATTGCTAAGGAAAGTGGTTTTTCCAAGACGACGATATCTTTTGCTTTTAACAATCCTGATAGAATCGGTAAAGAGTCTTACAAAAAGATAATGGATACAGCAAAAAAACTTGATTATATACCAAACCCGGCAGGAAGAAATTTTAGCCTTAAAAAAAGAGGTACAATTGGATTCCTTTTACCTCAAGTATTTAATAATACTTTAAGTAACCCTTATATTAACTTAGTTATCAAAGGTATTGGTAGTGTCTGTGAAAAAAACAAGTACAATTTGACATTAATTCCACCAATGAATGATAGTTTATCAACAGCAGCTTATAATACTTCTGTTGATGGTTTTATTGCTATGGGATTAAATGTGAATATGGAAGTATCACATCTGTTAGAAAGATTAGTTATTCCATTAGTAACAATCGATGGAACCCCTGATAAAAATATGTACAGTGTAAATATTAATGATGAAGAAGCTTCTTATATGTTAATGAAAAAGGTACTAGATGCAGGTCATAAAAATATTACTATTATTCGCCTTGATGAAGATGCTTTTTATACCCAATCAAATCAAGAAAGTAGTCCCGAAAAGCGCATGAAGGGTTTTGAAAAAGCACTTAAAGAAAAGGGCTTAAGTATTGATTGTAATTGCATTAATACTATTATTTCCGGTTGTTCTTTTAATGAAGGACTGAAAACTGGTAAAATTATTTTGAAAGATTTTCCAAATACTACAGCAATTGTAAGTATGAGTGATATCATAACTATTGGCGTAATGACTTATATCAAAGAACAGAATATTAAAATTCCTGCTGATATTTCAATTGTAAGCATGGATAATATTGAAGAATCGTTGATGATTACACCTCATCTTACCACTGTTAATCAACCAGGTCGTCAAAAAGGTGAGGTAGCTGCAAAAATGCTTTTTAATTTGATAAATGATAAAACTGTTGAGAAAATGCAAGTAACCATGCCATATTCTATTATTGATCGAGGTTCCTTAGCTAATATTTATTAAAAATTAAATTCTAGTTGACCAGTTTATAATGAATTAAAAAAAAATTAGTCAAAAGTTAGATTTTACCATAGGAAAATAGGTATTTTATCTTTTAATGAAATGGTGTTTAATAATGGAAGTAAAGATTTTGGATGCAAATTGGGAAAATGAGATAAAAATAAATTCAAATTCACCAGAGGTATTTGAAGATAACAAACAATGGTGTGGAAATTATACTGTAATTGGAAATCTATCGGGGTATGAAAGAAATAAAAAATTTAACTAAAAAATGGTTAAATAGTTTTCAATTTACTTTAGGTGAAATAACTACAACATAATTAGAAATCCCTAGAAATAAATATTTGGAGAAATAGAAGTGTTCAAACTTAGAAAAGCCATTGAAGGTGAAGCGCAAAAAGCCTTAGAAATTGGTAATATTGGCAGAAAAATTATGCAAAATCGGAGTAACCCCCAATGGGATACTGGCTATCCAAGAATTGATTTGTTAATTGAAGATATTAAAATTGGGCGTTTATACTTTGCTTGTGATAGTAACAATCTTGAGGTTATTCTTGGTATGGCAGTGTTTCAAGAGGAAAAGGATGCTGGATATGAAGCTGAAGATTTTTGGGTCTTAAAAGGGGATTATATTTCTATTCATAGACTTGTGGCTCTTAAAAAAGGCGTAGGTAGATTTTTAATAAATGAAGGTCTACAATTTGCCAAAAGTAAGAATAAAATTGTAAGAATTGATACTCATCCTAAAAATAAGACCATGAGAAAGTTGATTGAGTCTTTTGGGTTTGCCTCATGTGGTAGTTTTTATCAAAAAGAATATATTGACGGAGCATATGCGATTGCCTATGAATTGCTTCCATAAACATTTTTGTAAGACTTGTGAAAGTTCCAATAATCTAAATTGAGGGATAATTCTTTATTACACTGAACTTGAATTTGTTTACATTAGTACTTTAGATTAAATTTAAGGTGATTCAATGTAACCTTAATTACAAAAAGGGATGAAGAACGATGATTAAAGATATAATTAATGCATTGTTAATATAATTATATAATGGAATCTTGATATATTTGAAATAGTCTGGATAACTATACGTTTAAGATGATAAAAAAATAAAAGCTATGATCTAGCATCGAATCGTAAAGCTATATATTCTTAATATTATATGATATTATTTAATCAATCATGATGAAAAGTTTTCGAACATTATCACTTAAAGAAAAATTTACTGTATTTTCACTTTGGTTGCAACTTGCACTAGTAGATATAAGGTTAACCCTTTTGCCATATAAATTTAACAAAAATTGGATATACGGTCTTCCTAAAAGACAGAGAAAGCACAAAAATATTGGAAAGGATGAAATAAAACTACTAACACAAATGACCCAAATTGCTGGATCTCATTCTCTTTTTTTTAATATGACTTGTTTAAGGAAAGCTCTAGTTATAAGAAGCCGTCTAAGAAAATTTGGGATGGAAGCTTTGCTTAAATTTGGAACAAGGAAGATTGAAGATAAACAGCAAAAAAATTACCATACCCATGTATGGTTAGATTTAGAAGGTGAAGTTATAGACCCCACAAACAATACTTTAGCTTATCGAGAGTTCAATAATTAAGAAGTAACAGTTAAAAGACCTTTTACTTTTAATTCTTTGATGAGTTTGTTCAAATCTTTTACAACTTGATCAAAACTTACCAAATATTTATCAGCTATTAACTTTGCTGATTTTTCAATACTTTTATTATTAATAAGTAGCTCTACCATTTCTGTTGCACTTTCATTAAGGCTGTAGTAGTGCCCACTTTCTGTATCCATAAGAACCATTTCATTGTCTAGTCTACTGATCATCACACTTTTTAAAAATGTTATCATATTACTATTTCTCCCTCTGTTATCTTCTTTAATATTATATTTGCGGTAAAGTGAGGATCTGTAAATCCTTCAGGTCTAATCAGGTGGAATACTCTGATGGAATTGCTATAAGTAAGAAGTTGTCTAAAAACGCTTACATCAGTATCTATCTGACTAATCTTAATTATATGAGGTATTATATTTTGTAACTTCTGGCCACCAGTAATTTCTTTGATTTCAATCTTACTTATGTCCTTTTTTTCAATGATACAGATTGTTCGGAGTGAAGAGGGTTGAATTGTATGATTAACTTGGACATGGATTTTACCCTGCCCATCAAATTGAACATTTTCTACATCTTCTTTTTTAGTTATTGCTTTATAACTATCCTTGAAAAGTTTTATAATAGGTATTCCTGGTTGGACAACAGGACCCTGAATCACTTGAATAAGATCGTCACAGAGAACTTTACATCCGAGCTTAGTAAGAGCGGCTGCTAGTGTTGATTTCCCTGCTCCCTTACTACCTAATAAGATACAAGAGGCTGAACTTGCTGGCAGGGTAAGAGCACTGCCATGAAATAGCAACTGATCCTTCTCTTTTACTATGAAAACCATTACTAGATGCACAAAAAATAGACCAATTAATGTTTCATCTGAATCTAAATAAGGTTCTACAACGACATCACTTTTATTTTTTACAAAATACCTTGCTATAGATGGTGCATCGACATAAATGGTATCATTCTCGATAAAATAGGAAGTTGATCCCAAAAATTTATCTCCGATTATATTATTAGGTATAGAACCAAGATGTAATTGAATTTTTTTGTTTGTTTTGAATCCTTCATTTGTAAGACTTTTCAGAGGTAATTTAATTTGAGACGTTATATTTTGGTTATAGGCATTATATGAATACATTAAGAAGATACCTCAGAAATTAAGAACCCAATTGTTCCTCCAAAATCATCATCAGCATCGATAATATGGAGATAATAGGTTCCTGGATTAAGAGTAACTTCCCATTGCCTTATACCAGATTTTCCAGTATCAATGCTAGAAGGCTCTGCAATAGGAAAACCTTCGTTATCTAACACTTCTGTACAGAAATCTTCTTCATAAAAGGTAATTAAAGCATTACTTGTATAAGAGGAATCATCTGTAGAATCAGCCCACTGAATTAAAACATTTTTTTGTTCGTAGAGTGCTAAATTATACCATTGCTCTTTATCATTAAATTCTAGGGTGCTAAGAGTCTCTACTGTAGAATCTTCTACATGCAATCGATCTGTAATAGAGAGGTTCCAACCTAAACTTTTTACCTTATAGGAAAGTGAATAACCCTGTGTAATATTAATTCCATCACTATTTTTGAATTGGTATGTAGACTCTTCAACAATTTCAAATGGTTCTGAATAGGAATGTGATGTGGTATCAGAGTTTTTTATATAGGATAAATCGCTCCAACTATTTGTTTCCCCAATAATATTGCTGTTAGTTCTTACAACTCCCGATCCTGGGTAGATTTTAGGTTTGCTTGGTGGTAAATCAAAATCAGCAGAAACCAAGGTATTATTCTTATCAGGATCTAAAATAATAATACTATTTCTAGCTTGTGCTGAGACGGGACCTTCTCCAGATAAATTATAATCTAATAAATCCCATGATGATCCATTATATTTATACCAATTGCTATTATTCTCATCATCATGGATATAACCACCTCCAATGGTAATAGAATCAAGAGAGTTAACCATAATGGGTTTAATTAGATATTTAGGTATGTCAGACAATGAGTCATTTAGATCGCTTAATCTTCCATACTCATTGATTTGGTATGAGAAAAATCTATTTGAGATGTATAAATTAGATAAACCACCTGCAATATAGAGTTTATCTTGATTAATAATAGCTGATGTATCGTAAAGGGGTTTTAAAAGAGAGACAGGAGCTGTATTCCAGTGACCTATATGTCCAGACATGCCAATCTGAATGCGAGCTTGGAGGATTGTATCAAAAATCTTATCACCGTTCTTACCGCCAATTAGAAATATTCTTCCATCATTATAGGCTAAAGACATGTGGGAACGAGGCTGGGGAAGCTTAATATCTTGTGAGGTCCAGAATTTCAAACCTCCGCCAGATCCCAAGGTTCCATCAGAAGAAATTTGTGTTGTTAAAACTGTTTTTACAGGACCATATTCATCCTCTCCACCGATTACATGAAGAAAGTCTCCTGCAGCGAATGCAGCACCGTATGCTCGTGGTGTTGGAAGGTCCAACTCCTCGGACCAATCACCTATTATAACTTCACCATCTTCTACTCTAATCTTTGATTTAAATATAGAAGTAGTTGCAATTCCCTCAGAATTATATCCACCAATCCTATAGACATAATCACCATATTGAACCAACATGGAGCCATTATTATCATCAACGATAGGAATATCGGGAGGAAAGAGAAAACAACTGTTGAAGATTACTAGAATAACTATAGTTAAAACTATGAGAAATTTCTTTTTTTCTTTCATATATCTTTCCTCCATCTTCTTTTTAGTCTTCTCTCTATTACAAATAACGGTCGAATTATAATATGTATCCACATAAAGGGTTTTGGTAATTTTAATCTCTTAAGATCTTGAGGACTTATAAGAAAAGGATTAATACCTATTTTGAACTTTTCTTTGGCTGTTCCTGCTAGTGGCATACTATAGCGCCAGGAAAAGCCAATTAATTCCCATATTGATTGATTTAAATCATTTTTAGATATTAGTTTGTGCTTTGCAATAGCTAACTGTTTTCTTATAGTTTTTTGATAGTGAGTATAGTAGGTCATATACGGTAAAGGAATTTCAATAGAAAATAATTCTTTTATCAAGGCAACCATGAGGGCTGTATGCTTTTGAAGGCCTAAATCTTCAATTCCACTGCATATTTCACTATGAAGATTATTATCTTCAATAGAAAAGACTGCAACCATATCAATTAACCAATGTAATGTCATCCAAGCATGTTTTGACCCATGCATAATCAATAGTAGTACATGGTCGGTTAATTTTGGAACATTATAATTCACCTCTTGATAGCTTAAAGTGATACTTCTTTTCATAACAGCTTCGGTAGTATATTTTTCATTATTGGATAGACCACTGAAAAATGCATTGTGAATTTCTATTCTAAAAGGGCTTTGAGGATTGGTAAAAATAAGATGATGTGTTCTTTGTACTAGTATATCTTTTTTTGATTTAGACATTGAATCAGGCAGGTGTGAAGTTTCATTCTTCTCAATATAACCTATACTTTTCATTATTGGTACGACTCGAGAAAATTGTTTAGGAGCAATAACAAGATCAATATCTGTATATTCTCTAGTTACAGGATTGCCGTAAAGTTGCAAAGAAGAAGCAGGTCCTTTAATTATCAAAGGTTTAATTCCTTCTTTCTTAAAAGCATATTCTATTATGCTCCATCTCTGTTGCATGATAGTTCTTTTTGAAAGAGTTAATGCAACATTTTTTTTGAGGTCTATAATTGATTCTTGAGAAAGCAATGATGGGTTATTTTTACTCTCTTTATAAAGGCAGGCTTCAACTTTATGTTCATATGCCATTTGTCGAAGAATATCTTCGTCAAAAGCTTCATCAGAAGATACAGACAAAACAGAGGAGCATTTACCCCTCTGCTTTGCAACTAATTGTGTTATTAGTTTAAATTCAATTTGCATTTGTTTACTTAAAAAGCTCTAGCTGCTCGTACTTTTGATGGTACATCTCGTAAAGAGGGAGCTATAATAGGTGTTGCACCTGAGGAAAAGTCAACAGACCATGCCTCTTCAGTATTAGCATCTTCTGAGGACGTCCAATAAGTGTCTGCAGTTAGTTTATAGGTATCTATAGCAATTGCATTAGTAGTGATGCTTCCTAGTTCATCTTTTGAAGGAATAAACCAATCAGTAAAACCATTATAATCCTTTGTAGCTAAAATTTCAGCGGTATCTCGTCTGGTGTTTGGGGCTTCAAAAACAACAGCTTTACGGCCATTCCCTTTTCTTTTTTGAGGAGTTGCGCTGGTCATATCATCAACAAGTATACCAGTGTTCAATTTTCCTTCTTGTGTGGCTACTAGAGTATTAAAGTTGCCAGCTTGCCCCCAGTAAAAATCGGTAGTATCTAAGGTTAGTACATTATCAGATTTTCTATAAACTTTTTTATCTGTTGGGCTGACATAGTAAGAAGCTTCATCTATTAGATCTGAGGTCCAATCTTCTTCAAGATCTTCTGCAGCTATTTCAATATAACGCCAATCTTTTCCCATTTTGGAACCAGTATCATCAAACGTTGTTTTATCGTAGATTATCCAACCACCACCAGGTCCACGATTACCAACATCATAACCATGTGTCGTAGGAACAGTTACAGTTCCATTTTCGAAAGCTGTTATAAGTTGGGAAGTTGTTGATCCTTGCCAGATTATCGCTCCGGTTCCATCCGAACCTGAAAATCCCATAATGTGGATGATAACATTCCCGGTTATATCTCCGGGGTTATATTCAAAACGGCCATGCCAGTTAGTTGTCGTTTTAGTAAGAGTTAAAGAACCACTAGGGACAAGAACTCCATCAGAATTATAGAAAATTCTGGCTTTTACAGAATTGACATTTAAGTCATTAAATATAGTAGCAGGAACCTTAGAACCTCTTGAAGTGGAACCTGAAGTGGTGCCTACACTGATTTCTAAAGTTTCTTCCCCACTTGGAGTAATAAAAAGGTCACAACTGATGAATAGCAAAGCGACTAGTAATAAAGCTATAAATAAAAATCTTTTCATATTAAGGGGCTCCTTTTATTATGTGTTTATTGAGATTCCATCTTGAGTTAGTTCTTGCACTTTTCCAAGATCTGTGATTTCCGGTGTTTGATAAGCTGTTTTCTGCTCAGTTTTTTGCATTTTCTCTTCCATTATTGAACTTATATTTTTCTCCATATTAATTCTCCTAATTATTGTTAGCTTAATATATTATAAATGTTGGAATTATTTAAGTCAATTGAAAATTTTGTACCAATTATCAACAAGAGAAAATAAAAATGATTATAAAAATTAATGTAATTAAGTAATATATAAGCAATCTAATTAGGAATTACATTAAAAAAGTAAAAGTGATACAATAATATTCAATTATATGAATTTGGAAGGTATTGATTATGAATAAAAGGCCACATTCTCAAGTCTGGCAGATAGCGAAAAATAATCCATTTAAAATTGGAGCCTCAATACTATTATCAATAATTGAGTCTGCAAGTTTGCTTCCAATAGCTTTTCTTGTAAATCAGGTATTTGACATATATATTCCCAATAATAATATAACAAATCTATATAAGAGCCTTGGAATTATTACCTCTTTATTAGTGTTAAATGCAGGTATGCAGTTGTTAAACAAACAATTAACTTTGAAAATTATTAAAAAGAGTATTGCAAACTTAAGAAAATCTCTTGTTCGTAGCATTCTCAGCTACACACGATTACATTTATCGCAAAAGGATCGAGATTTGCTTCAATCTCAAGTTGTTCAAGATAGTATGCGTGTTGACACAATGCTTAACTCAATACTAACAAAACTTATACCTGGAGTTCTAATTACTCTTGGTATGGCTGTTATATTAGGAACAATTAACATTTTTTTATTTATATTGTTTTTAAGTTTGTCTCCTGTTATAGGCTGGCTTAGTATAGTCCTTAGTAAAAAGTACAGGAAAGGAGTTAGAAGCTATCACCATTCATTTTCTGAATTTAGCAAGGGAATAAGTTTTATTTTACGGTTTAATGAATTAATCCATACATCATCTGCCGAGATTCAAGAAACAGAACACCAGGATGAATTAATTGATGATTTACAGGAAAGTAAAACACGTGCAATATGGCTTTCAACGCTTTTAGGAGTTATACAACGGCAAACATTGATGATTAGCGGAGTCTTGGTTCTTCTTGTTGGTGGGTTATTTGTAATATCAGGAGCCAATACCTTGGGAGAACTTATTTCATTTTACGTTGCCATAGGCTTAGTAAATAGTTATGCACGGTCGGCTTTAGGAACTATTCCCTCAATGTTGGAAGGTCGAGAATCAATGAAGCGGATATTATCAATATTAAAAAGTAATGGCTCTACTAAAGTTTTTCTTGGGTATAATTCAACACAAAAACAGAATAATGTTTATGAGGGTGTTGCCATAGATAAAATTGACACAGTCGAGTTTCGAAAAGTGAGTTTTGGTTATGGTGAACGGCTTGTATTAAAAGATGTAAGCTTTAACTGTAGTATTGGCGATTTTTATCGGATTCAAGGACCAAGTGGTATTGGGAAAAGCACACTATTTTATTTACTTTTGGGTTTTTATAAACCCCAGAAAGGTGAGATTTTTATAAATTCAATACCTTTAATAAACTTAAATATTTTTTCAGTTCGACAATTAATTGGATTTGTTGGTCAAGAGCCTATGTTGTTTTCTGGTACTATTATGGAAAATTTGACCTATGGTTTGACTAATTTTTCTCAAAAAGAAGGAGTTGCAAATTTAGGCATTGATAAGAACTTTATTGAACAGGTATGCAAAGATGCTTTAATTCATGATTTTATCATGGATCTCCCCAATCAATATGATAGTTCTATTGGTGAGCAAGGGATGTTGATTTCAGGTGGTCAAAGACAACGGATAGCAATTGCTCGTGCCTTACTTCGAAAACCACAGATTCTGATATTAGATGAACCGGAGAATAATCTACCGCAAGGCATGGTGGACCAGATTTTGGATAATATTGATTTTGAGCATATGATAATAATGTTAATTACTCACAAATCAATTATATCTGAAGGTCAAAAGAGGTCAAATCTTACTTTGTTGGATCTTAATAAAGATGAATAAAGACAATTACTTCATTTAGATATTAAGCTTTAAACTAGCAGAGATATTAAAAGATTCAAAATCTATCCAGCCTGTTGAAACTCCAAAATAAAACTTATCTGTAATTTCAGCATTAACAGAAAAAACTAAGCTTTGGGATGTTTCAGATTCTTCAGCATGAAAAGCTTTTCTTATTCTATAAGCAATATAAGTATCTAAAATTTCACTTATTTCATAAGAAAGATTTTCTTCCAGTTCTATATTATGATAAATATTATAATTAGAATTGGCATACTCTAAAGTACAAGAACTGAGTATATCTAAACCTTCGCTTATTTCATATGAAAGATTTCCATTCAATTCTAAAGAATAAGTTGCATCATATTGATAATTATTATCATTATATAAATTCCAAGAATTTGTCATCTCAAAATTTCCAAGCAATTCATACGTCAAGGCGTCAACAATTTGTTTATAATTTAAATCCGTATAAAAATTAAAATCTTTAGAATTGAAAAAAGTAGAAAAATCTTCACCTTTTATTGAAAAATTGAAGCCAGTTTCCAAAGTTATAGAATAATTATCTTTAGAATCATAAATAAGGCTAAAAGCTTCATCTATACTACAAGAATTAGATTTTGAAATACGTTCATCATCATTTTCGTTTATTCTTTGGTTATAAGAAAAGGAAAAATTTGAAATAATACTATTCATATATAACCAATTGTCTGAAAGATTTTCTCCTAAATCATGTCCTAATTGAGCATTAACACTATACATTTTACTGTTAGTATTATTGACTAAACTATTTGCAAAGTTAAAATTAGTTAAGAAGTTTAATCTTTTTCCTTGATTAATTGTATCAATAGAATAATAATCTTCAACTTCTGTTTCAATAACAAACCCCTCTTTCTTGCAAGGAATATATCCTTGTAATTCTAAGCTATTAAATGAATTGAAAGAGAAATCTTTGAAGCTTAAACTCATTCTAGGGCTAATAACCAATAAAGAATTTGAAGTAGTTTCATCATAAATTAAAGGTATAATTCCAGCGAGGGAGAGTTGCTCCCCCTTCATCAAATAAGCCCAGAATGATTCTTCATTCTCTTGATTTATTGTATACTTATCAACAGGAGAATATCTGAAATTGAAGCTTTTACCCGAATCATCACTAAAATAATATCCAACATTTGGGCTAAATATTAATTTACCATTTTCTGATATCAAGGTATTGGTAAAAAGAAAATAATTCTCAGTATCCTCTGTATCCTCAATACTCTCAGCAAATAAAGAAAAAATTACACTTATTATAATTAAAATTACTGCTATTTTTTTCATCTTTTTCCTCTGTTATATTTTTATAAAAAAGGATTATCCGAAAAAAGTTATAAATGGAGTAAAAAAACCACAATGCTAAATCTCTAAAAAAATCCCACGCGTATTATCTTACACCAAAATTTTAAATTTTACATTAAAAAAATATTTTTTTAATTGCTCAAATTTAATAGTTAATCAACTGAGGTTTTTTTATTATTAGTTAATTTGTTTAATTTGAACTATTTAAAAGGCTATCAATACATTGAGATTCTATTACTTCATAATTTGTTTTAACTTGGCTAGGAAGAGTAAAAAGATCAATTAATAATAATATACCAATAACACAAAAAATTAGTATTGAAAAAATTGTAGCCCCAGCTCCTTCTTCATAAACTGAAGCAGAAGAAAATCCTACAATTAAAGAAATCCAACCTACTAAACCAAGAATTAAATAAGTAAGTCCCATTTTTACTTCACCTAAATAAAACTTATGAATTCCTAGTGACCCACAAAAAAATAATAAGACGTAAGCTAGTCCGGTACTTTTTTGATTTTTTTCCATTTCAGATGCAAGAATAGAAAGTTGATGTTCAGTCAGTTGATTTTTTCTTTTAAGTATATTCTCCATAAATATCCCCCTATATTTATAAACCCAATATAAGAATATACTCATTTATTCCTGTTAACAAGGTAATAAATATCAATTAAAACCTTTAAAAAATTTAATAAATAATAACAGAAATAAATAAAACAGGTTTTCTTAATTGTAAATGTATTATTATTAGGGTATTATAAATGAGTAATTTATTTTAAGAGGATGAAAATGGAAGGAATCAAATCCAAAATAAAAATTTTAGGCATCTTTGCAATTTCCATTTTTCTTCTTTTATTTTTTTCATTTTCACTCAATGCACAAAAATTAAATTGTGGGTGGAATGAGGATGGGTATTCCCAACAATATGATTCTAATGGAGTTTTTTCTGGACCTGCATTTTCCTTATATCAAACTTTTTTTAAGAATTTTTCCATTGAAAAATTAGAACCTGATTATTCTTTTGCCTATACAGAAATAGGATTTGTTGATTATATCCTTTTAGCAGACTTTAATCAGTCGGCACAAAAGATAAAAAACTCAAAGTTATTTTTTTCTTCTCCTTTGATAAATTTGAGTTATAATTTTATTGTTAATAAAAATCAAACCGTTCTTTGGAATGGTTGGAATTTTTTGAATGAAGGAAAGATTGGAATATTGAATACAGATAATATTGATATTATTCAAGATTATCTAAACAATTTAAAAAAAAGCGAAAGTATAAATTTTGAGATTACTATTTATACAAACTTGGAAGATATGAAAGAAGATCTTTTTTCAGGTAAGATTAATACAATGTTAGTTAATTCACTTTATTCTTCAAAAGATTTAAAAGTGATGTTTAAAACTCCAATTCTTGCTTGTATGGTATTTGCTTCTTCCGATGAAGATAAAATAAATCAGTTAAATAACAGTATTGTTAATTTGAATGAAACAAGACCAGATTATTTTAACACTCTTTTTGATTCCTATCTTAAACCTTCGAATTTTGGAGGGATTGTTTTTACAAGAGATGAAGCAGCCTTTTTATATTCGCATCCAACTTTAAATGCTGCTATTTCTTTTCAACAAGAGGACCTTATTTCACTGGATTATGGGGTTTATTCAGGAAGTGTTTACAATATTTTTGAAAAAATAAGTGAATTAACCTCTATAAAATGGAAATATGAACCTCAAATGTATGTTTCTCTTTCAGATCAAAATTTTGATGTTCATATGTGTTGTTATGAAGATACTGATTTTGCAATAGCAAATGGTTTGAACTTAACTCAAGGTTATATGTCAATCCCTTTTGAAATAGTCTCTAGTAATAATATAATAAGGAGAATTGCTCTTGAGAAAGATTCTGGATATAACAATATTATTATTCGAAACTATCCTGAATGCGAATTTGAATATTTTGCCACAAGTAGCAGTTGTATAGGGGCAGTTAAAAATCGAACTGTAGATGGCTTTATAGCGCCTTTTTATGTAGTTCAAGATAATTTGACTCAAAAAGATATAGAATCTGGGGTAATTGTAAAGTATATTGATGATTTTTCTATAAAAATGAGTAGCGGAGTATCCAAGAATGTTGATCCCATTTTAGTTGATATTCTAAATAAAGCCTTGAATTTTATTGATTTAGATAGATATGAGAGACAACTTTTTGAAAAAATAGACAATAATTTTGATTCCGATTTTTCCAAGGGAATAATAATAAGAGAAAACTATACAACTGTTTCTTGGATGGTTTTTGTGGCTATTCTAATAATTTTAATGTTTATAGTTTTTGTTTTCTATTTTGGTTATCGAAAGAAAGTTGAGACTTTTTTATACTATGATGAGGCTCTTTCTTGTTATAACCAGAAGGGCTTTGAAAGAAGAGTTGAAGAGTTACAAAAAGTTCCATCAACAAAATTCCAATATCTTGTTAATTTTACAATTAGCCATTTAAATGAAAGTGGAACAGCTACGGGAATAAATAAAGGTGATCAAGTTGTTAGGAATATTGCAACTTTATTGGATACCGAATGTACCCAAGAAGAATGTTATGGCCGTGTTCAAGCTGATAATTTTATTGTCCTTTTAACAGCTCGAGAAGATACCGATTTTAATCTAAGAGTAAAAGAACTTGAAAGAAAAATTAGGTTTTTGCAAAAAAATTCTCTTCTAATTTTAAATATTG
>Ga0265294_10001818_pt1 | contig 28507 bp, 40 predicted proteins | sample MunlanPumphouse3_FD_192504 | JGI IMG/M metagenome (GOLD analysis project Ga0265294, IMG submission 192504) | Groundwater microbial communities from a municipal landfill in Southern Ontario, Canada - Pumphouse #3 | ecosystem: Environmental > Aquatic > Deep subsurface > Groundwater | place...
CAAGGCACTGAGTGCATCAGCAAAGGAGTTTACTTCTTCCGGAGAATACGTTGAGATTATTTCCATGTAGCGAGCTTCTTTGGCTCCCAGGGAAAAAGCACAGATTACCATTTCTAAAAAATCAGAAAAGATTTGACGACGGTCCCAGCGATAAGCGAGACCGTCGATGATTTTTGCAAAGGATAGTGTTTTCATTACATCAACCCTTCGTCAAGAAATGAAAAGTAATCTTCATCTGGACCAATAATCAGATGATCCAGGAGAGTGATTTCCATAAGTTCTCCAATATCAGCTATCTTTCTGGTTAATCGTTTGTCGGCCTCACTGGGCTGCATATTCCCGGATGGGTGGTTATGACAAAGGATGATACCGGAAGCATTTGCAACCAGTGCTGTTTGAAAGATAATCTTTGGATCTGCAACACATCCTGAGAGACCTCCAACACTGATTTGCTTAATACCCAGAACTTTGTTTGCCCGGTTAAGCAACAGAGCATACATGCTTTCGTGATGCTCGACAGTGTCTTTGAAAGCTTCAGAGAAGATTTCGGCAGCAGAGCGACTTGATTTAATCTGAGGTCGATCCTTAGGAGATACTTTTGTGCTGTAAGAAATTTTAATTTCAGCAATGTTGAAATAATTCATTGAGTGTGCCCATGCCTTTGGGACTTATTTCGGCAGCTGGCTCGCCAGTTATTAAAAATTTTGGCGATAACCCACCGAGAAGCCGGATTCCGGGTCAAGGGTGCATGTCAGTTTGGAAGTATGAGAAAGTGACCTAACACGAAGGTGAAAGGTCCATGAGAAAGTAATAAGAAAAGACCTTTCCCTTTACCAGGATATACCGGTTCGCAGGTAACTTTGCCAACTATTTTGAGTGACTAGAGAGAGAGGGGTGGTTTTCTTTTGCTAAGCTTTTCTTGTTGTTGGTATATGAAAAGAAAAGCGTAACCGAATCACAGAGAGAAGCTAGGCATGACAGCCTTGCTTCCAATTTATACAGAAGATGCGAACAAAAAAAGGGTCGGCAGCGCCGACCCTAATGTTTACTTCTTAGAAGATTTCTTCTTTGCCGGAGCCTTTTTTGGTTCCGGATCCTGTTTAGGTTCTTCAGCTTCGATGGCCTCCACTTGTGTGTTGGAGTAAAGCTGAATAACCGGGAAATAGTTCCAGGATTTTTCATCCTTGGACATTTCCACCGGCTTCCCCCAAATCAGGAAAGGAACTGCCTGATCTTTGACCTGGAAGCCCTTTTCTTTCCACTGACCAAACGTGTGAAAATCCGTGTTACGTTCCGACTTGTAGGATTCCAGCAGCGCAGCGTTGAGCGACATGTCCTGGTATCTGCCATTTTCCTGAGCCTTGCGAATGGCAATTGAAAGACGGTTAAGACTTGCACGGTTAATTTTGTTGAACAGGTTTGAAGATGAATTTGACATTTAAGTTACCCATGCCTTTGGGGTTTTTAATGGCATCTGGCACGCCTGATTAAAAAAAATTCAGGCTTATGACACCGAGAAGCCGGATTCCGGGTCAAGGGTGCATGTCAGTTTAGAAGAATGAGAAAGTGACCAAACACGAAGGTGAAAGGTCTATAAGAAAGTAATAAGAAAAGACCTTTCCCTTTACCAGGATATACCGGTTCGCAGGTAACTTTGCCTGCCAATTTTGAGCATAATCCATAGTGGGTAGGTTTTCTCTTTTTGCTTCTTTTTCTCTTTTGGTTGGTAGATGAAAAGAGAAAAAGAAGTTTTTTTTTCGGCAATTTCCGGTTCCTAAACATGTCTGCATTTTAGGGGAAATTGCCAAGGCACTCCAAAAAACGCCGTCCAGTTTATTTTTTCTTATTTCTCTGACTACGAACAACATAAAAATGACATTTGTCATTTTGTATGTTGTTTTCTGTCTACTGACTTCGCCCCCGCCCTATGGAAAAAGGCAATTGCCCGCCCTGTTTTTGCAGGATATATGATACAGGCAATTGCCCCCGCAGAAGTGCGGAGCACAAAAGATGACGGAAAAGGATGATAAACGATGTGGTGAGTCCTTACGTTAGAAACAGGCAATTGTCCTTAGTATCGTGCAGGAACAAATGATGAGCGTGTAACGTTGGAACGGTACTTAATCCAGATAATCTTATCAGCGGCATCGGTTGAGTGTGTTGCTTCCTCTTGAGGTACGCTGCTCTTCTGATTCTCTGAGCGTTTGTCTTTCTTGAATTTATTGTCCCTCTCAATAACACGGGTATTATTCAAGGCAATGACAAAGTGCCTACAATTTGTTCCATTAATACGAATAATAGGCAGATCCGAGTTGCGTTCCTTTAGTATGTTTGCCCAGAAGAGATACTTCTCATGGTGTGGTGGTTCACTACCTTTATACTCAATGATTATTACTTCCCAACCGTTTTTTATCAGACGGTTAATTGCTTGCTCATTATATGTTTCCGAACTGTTTGCCTGTTTGATGTCACCGTACTTGTCACGGTAATAGACTATAGTTTTGTCCTTATGATAGCGGTAGTACTCACAGAATTCATCGATAAGGTCGTCGATCATTACCCGTCCGCGCTGTGGCTTTACAAAGAATTCATGCAGGAAGTTAAAGGTTTCCATCTTCTGAGTAACAAGGTTATTATCTTGGCATACCAACATGAAAGAGATAGAAGATCCCCAATCGAATACGAGCTCCAGTTGTTCGTCAGGATCAACGTCAGAGTCAAAGCGAGAGTCCGGAGACCCGAGCTTCTGCCAATCCCAGTTGGTATCTTCAGCATAATCACGCAGGAATGATTCATTGTATGCATTATGATATACATGCTTGTCAGGATCCAGTTGGTAGTAACAATCCTCAACTACCGAGAGAAACATATTCATGATCTCTATCATGAAGATAAGGTCAGTTTGTTTCTCACGCTGACGTTTGATATAGCTTAGCCCAACATTATCAATGTTATCAAATGCATTGGAAAGGGTGAAAAGAATACCCTCATTTGAAATAAAAGGACTTATTTGTTTTCGGACACGGGCGATTTCATTCCACTGTTGTTTGAAGTCTTTAGGATTTGTAGTCTCGAGGAGCTCGAGTTGCATCCTGATAATGCGATTCCAGATGTCAAATAATCGAATGCCGGCTTCTTCTTCATAATAGGCTGCATAATCGAGTAACCATTTCCCTTCAGCTGTATATGGCATAGAAGATACAAAATGGAAACCATGGTGCATTGCAATAGGATTTGGACTCTTTGGTCCAAAGTATTCATCATTACCTCTGTTGGTTGGAGAAGTTTCTTCATCATATCGGACTTTATTTATTGTCAGTGCTTCATCAACGATTTCAAAGTCAACGTTTGGGCCACGGCCGGAACCCTGGCGGTCTTGTGAGAGAAGGAGCAACCCATTACCATTAGAGAAGGAGATGAAGTTGTCATACTTCATAATTCGCTCGTATGGTTGCTCCCAGGCTGGCAAAGGCTTTTGACAGACCCGGTATGTTTTATCCTTTACATGGCCAAGCTTCTCAAGAAATTTAAATGTAGATGGCAGCGTCCTGGTAAGGAGCTGACCATAAGTTTGGCCGGTAACGGAAGTTACGGCTCGCGGCATTATTCTGTTAATGAGATTAACATCCCAACCCACAACATAAGATTTCCCGGTACCACGCCCCCAGATATCTACTTTTTTTGGGGCATTTAATATGAGTCCTGAGGCCTGAGCATTATTAAGGGATATAATCTCGTTCATTAGCTGTTCATTATGTTTTTGGAAGTTGAGTCATCAATTTCTTTTGATAATAATGCATCAGTAATGGCTTTACGGGAAGCAATAGGCATTTTAAGTAAGCCTTCCAGGTCAATGTTTAAAATCTGATTATTGATTTGTATAGGAATGAAGAATTTATGTTTTTCAGTCAAGCGGGGATCTATTTCTTTTTCCGGACGTTCTCCGATAGCATTAATGAGGTTGCGGTGTTCCATTGCAATAACTTTTCTATCAGCGGTTTTTCCAGAAGATTCACATGCCTGTATGTTTTTTGCAATTGACTCAAGCAACCAGGTGTGCCAAAAGTCGTAGTCGAAAGTTTGAAGTGTATTGAATAATCGCCTGGCATTTTTGAGGTCTTCATAAGCCTGACTGCGAGAAAGACCTTTATACTGCACACGAAGCAATTGTGCAGCCTGAGAAATGATAGGTCGTTTTCGCAGAAGTTTTGCAGCCGCAATCCACCGATCCAGAACCTGCTGATGTTCTTCCGAAAGGGGAGAGGCATCAGAATCCAGGCAATGTGCCTTAATCAGTTCGTATCGTTTATCTTCCAGTGCTTCTTTACTCATAAGATTCTCTTGCAGTAGTTTCCTGTTGAATTTGTCTTAGCATTTGTTGCGCCGGATTGCTGCCGTTTTCTGCTGATGTGAGGATGCTTTTTCGAAGTTTAATATCACTAATCAGCCAGCCTTTCCGGTAAGCTTTGTAAATGTCGTTGTCCTGGGCTTTTATGGCAAGTACAAACTCTTCTGAGTCGACTTCGATATTAATTGCAATATCCGAAGGCGAATAAAACAGTTTCGCCATTTCGGTGACTTCATCGAGTTGTTCCTGTGTCAAATGCATAATTCAGTTGTTCTTTGTCAAACTCAAAAACATCTTTAAACGGGATAATAACTCCGCGTTCAATTTTAGGGTTGTCAGTAGCGTTCTGGCTGCTGATTATTGAGATATTCCAGGACATGTTTTGAATCAATGAAACTTTTGCATGAATGGCATTGAAACGTACTTCGAAGTTCTGCAGAAGCATTTGAAGTGGTTTCGGTTTCATGGTTTTCACACGATGGTCAATGATGAAGCGGATATTCTTAATAAGACCTTTTTCCCGACGCCGGATAATAGCTTCAATGGTTTGCTGTGAAATAGAGTAGGAACACATGAGAATATCAGCAGGACCAGTCTGATCGAGGATATGAAAAATCAGTCTCATCATGTTAAAGGATCCGAAGCTGTAAAAGTGAATCATTTCATCGGGAGAGATATTGCCGATATGTTTTGACAGTACACCTTCCGGATTAGCAATAAACCGACAATTTTTCCTTTCCAACACCATAGAGGCAGCCTGATCGGGCTGCCCCTGGTGTTGATCTGAAGGTAAAGGAGAAATCGAGTTAGTATCTACGAGCATATTAATCTTTATCGATAAGAGCAGTAAGCTCCTTAATTTCTTTTTCTTTTGCTTTAATCCTCTTGAGGATCTTATCCTTTTTCGGGCCATCCGGTGTTTCTTCAGCTTTCTTTTTGTCTTTGGAAAGAGATGAGCGGAGATTTGAGCGGCGTTTTACGCGATCTTCACCAGTCATTTCATTTGCTTTTTTATCCTTTTTCGGTGGCTCAATAATCGAAGCAGGGGGCAACTGACCGGTTTCGTAGAAGTGCTCTTTCGCATTCCACAGGATGTCAGCTCGTTCAGATATTTTTTTGATGTTTTCGAGCAGCGTAGATCTGGATTTCATGTTCTCAGGTGTATTGTCTTCAGGCACTTCGCTCATTTTTCGGTGAAGATGTGCACGAAGCCGATGGAGATCCCCCAGCTCACTTTTTATTTTTTTGATTACAGCCGGAGTTTCAGTCCTGGATTTATTAGCGGTGGGTTTAAGAACTCGTTTCTGAAATTTAGTTTGGAACTCAGATAGCGAAATACCGGCAAGTTTTGCCAATTCATAAGCGAGCTTTGTTGCATACCTGTTTTCACGGTGTGGAAACATTTTTTTGAAGTTTGGATTTCTTCCATATTTAAAATAGAGATCCACACCTTCATTGTAGTCTCTTCCAGATTCCAGCCAACTGATTATTGCATTTTTCATGATATCATTGCGTTTAGTTTGTATTCGAGTTTCCGTCGGTTCGATGGGGTATCTCCACGTGCAAAAAGTGATTTAATGTTTTCACCTTTTCCGTAAAGCTCAAATAGCATTCTACCGTGCTCATAAGAGCGTGGATTGGAAAGCCAACGACGGATATCAATGTGTTTATCTTTAAGCGCATTTTTTTCATACAGAGATTTATTAGGGAACAGGTCATCCAGGAAGAATTTTAAGGACATATTTAGACCTTCATCATTAAATGATAAGAAAGTGCACTCCTGCAACCGCTCGCGGATCTGCTCAAGGCTCATGTAAGAAAAGATGGTTTTCTTTTCATTAGTGAGTCGGAGTCCCTGGCCAATGGAATTACCATAGAGTGATTTCATGGTATATCCGATTCCTTCCTGGTAGTTGAAATCCTGCATGATGTCGATGAATTTCTGTTTATCAAAAAGGATTGGCGTATGACAATCAAAATGATAAGTAGAAAGACCTTTCTCGTGAAGGATATTTTTTGTCCTGCCCAATCGGTTTCGCCAGTGGTTTACTTTGAAGTAGTTGTCCGGATAATCCATCAGATTTCCTTTGTGGAAAGGCGGTATATCATCAATGCTTATATCATTCAAAAGGATATGGTCATCATTGATGAATAGAAATGTTGATGAAAGTTCTTCCCGGATGCATGCATTTAAAACTTTGTGAATGATATTTCCGTCAGCGTTATTCTCATAAATATCCGGGCATGGGATATGTTTTACTGCCTTTGATAGCCAGGCAGGTTTTTCTCCTATTACATAAACATTACGATAATTTTTAAGATGCTTTTGAATACTGCGAAGTGAGAAACGCAGTTCATTGTCGTTCCATGAGGATCCTGTTCCCAGGACATAAACCACATCAGTTGTATTTTTCATAGTGTTTAAAGTATTTTGAAACTGCGTTTTCTATATTGAGGTTTTCCAATGCATAGGAACGATAGAAGTCCTGATTTTGGGCATTGTAACCTGAAAGGGCGACATCAATATCGGAGAAGGATATTATTCGCTGCTGTAGTGTTCTTCCTGAGCAGTTTTTTTTCACGAGATGATCAATGTTGTGTGGCATAATCATTCCATCGCCCATTGCCCACTGGTATGGACGGTGGTCATATACGAGAACCGGTCGGCCACATGCCATTGCTTCATATGCTCCACGACCAAGACTTACCACCAGGTCAGCCTGATTAATCAGCTTCTCCACTTCCCATAAAGGATTGAGGTATTTATTGATGGCCACGAATTTTATTCCTCTGGTATGGCAATACTCTTTCAGGAAATTGTTTACAGTTACTGAATGAGTGAGTGATAGAATTTTAGTGATTGATTTATGGATTTTTGTTTTTGGTCGAAAGCGTTTGCAATCAATTCCATTAAGGATTACCTCGCTTTCAAATCCTTTGGATAGAAGGTGGAGCTTTACTTCCTGAGATATGGATATAAAACTGTTAGCCAATGATGAAGGTTGTTCAAGTCTATCTGAGGTTCCATGACAGGTTTGAATAACGTAACCTTCATCATAAAGACGTTCAACAGTTGTATTATGGTTTGCCAGGATAATATCATACGGGCCATGATGTCCAAGCTTTATGCCGAAATCTTCCTGAATTTTGGTTGAAACGATACCGGGTTGATTTGTAAACAAATCGACCTGATGGCCACGACGAACAAGTTCTCCCACTAAAGTGTAGGTAAACGTTTCGCTACCTCCGATTTTCCGGAGCCAATGATTTGAGACTAATATTTTCATGTAAGATGTTTTGTTGAGTTAAAACCTTCCATAAGCCTGAGGTAATGGAAAATGTAGAGTCCTCGCATGAGGCGAATTTTAAGATTATGGTTCAGGATTGCATAACTGATCTTTGTATCAACACCCAGGATATTTTTATACATTGTGTAGTGTTTAACCTCGTCTCTGATCAGTAGCCATGTTTCCTTTTTTATAACCATGAGATGACCTGCAATCCTGCGGTCAATTTCCTTTATATGTCCATCCAGGCTTCTGTAGATTGATTCAGCCTGTTGACGATGATACAGGATAGAATCAGAATTCATATCAGTACCACGCCGGGTTTGAATTTGATAATGACACCTGGATGCATAACAGGTGAAAAGACCTGTATCTGGAAATTTATCGATGTAGCGCTGAATCTGGTGACCGAAGTCGGAACGAAGAAAGGCAGTATCGCCATCCATCAGAACTGCCCAGTCCTGATCAACAGGAAGCAATTGCATATATGTGTCAATTGCAGAAAAGAGGTTTTTCTCAAAAGAATATGGCGTAAAAAAGAATAGCATGATCAAAGCTACTCTGGGCAAATTTAATGATAAAGGACAATAAAAAAGCCCCACATCACTGTAGGGCTTCCAAAATCTAACCTATGAAAAATTTACTGGTCAGTAGGGGACCAGTAAATTGAATTTTCGTTTGGCAATTTTAGCTATGAACAGAAAAGAATGGTTGGATCCAGTTGTCTCACCGATGTCTAACCTCGTCGGGTCCTCAATAAACACGTCAGAGTTTGTTGCTTCGGTGATTGCCGGGCTATTCAGAATTACCACACCGGCAGGCAGGATAAAATCTACGGCAATATCATGAGAGATACCAACGGTGATTTCCTGCCCGGTATCAGGAGGATCAGCATGTGCCTGGTAACTGAATAACCCAAACATGATTACAAGAAGAATGAGAAATTTTTTCATGTTACAATGATTTTGATTTATAGGATTCTAAGGCCTGATTAACAATTTTGCTGTCTGGTTTATGCGCGGCAATGAGAGTGGCTTCCTGAAGATCGCTTGCGTTGCGTATCATTTTTGACAGGTTCGAAGCAGAAGTATCAAGGTATATTCCGTAGATGATTTTATATCCCTCTTCTGTTGGCTCGAGATAGGGGAAATCTGCTTCCCAGAGTTTCCTGAGTAAATCGAGATCCAAAAGAATATCGGTAAAGTCCACTATGCCAATACTCGGAATACTGACATGGACTTTACCGGGAAGAATACCTTTAAGCCTGAAATATTTCTGCCACCCTATCATTATGCGCTAGTTGCCGGAGTTAAAGGAACAGATCCTTCGTATATACGAAGAGCATTTGTTTTCCAGACGAACGAGAGGGCTACGCCTTTTCTTGATTTAGTTTCTTTACCTGTTCCGGATCCATCAGATGCCTGACGTTTCATCGGACGTAGTTCAGAGCCTATCAAATACTTTTGTCCTTCGCCATCTACAGGAATAGCTACAAGGTCTTCGTTTTTGGTAGCAGAAAAGAATCCAAGTATCTTCTTTTGCATACCAGGATGAAATACAGTAATGGTAACCTCGAGGGAGATGCCATCGATTTCTCCAACTTCTTTTACACTGAGCTCGGCAGTGTCGTCGGTAAAATAGAATGGGACCATTCGTTTACCATCTTTCATTGTCAGTTCACCTTCAAGACTTGCCGCAGATTCAAGAGTGTCTTCTGTTGTCGGTTCCTTAGGCCAGTTTTTTACCTCTTTATGCCTTCCAAGGTATAAAGCATTAAGACTTCCCATGTTGTTGCCACCGGGAAGATTGCGGGTAATATCGTCAAAAGCTATGTCGCCCATATGATTAATTTTTTAAGGGTTTAAAACCCGGAGGTGGGTCAGACTAAACTGACCCTGATCCGGTAGATGGTTTTTTATTGGTCCAAACGGCCTCATTGATACCGAAGCCAATTCCTTCCCACCAATCACAGTAGAAGGCTACGTTACGTTTGGATGATTCAAGGCCAAATTTTCCTTTGTTCTGGCTCTTCTTACGAAGGTGAATGAGGTTTGCCTTTGGTGTAGCAAATATTGCATTTGTTCCGGCCATTGATGGTAGCGGAGTAACGGACTGAGGCGTGAAGTCGATCGCAAGATTAACGTCTTTATCGGAATGTTTTTGATAAAAACCCTGGGCACGTTTATCGCGAAGATAATGACGAGCCCACTCAGGAGCCAAACAGACATCCATTTTCGTGTTTTGGTAAATCTGCGAAATACCATCAACGAAGGCTTCGATTTGATCGAAGATAGTGTCTTTGTGGAGCTCTCCAATATCAATGTAGTGAGCACCATTTTCAAGTGCTGAGTCAAGTTGAATATTTAGTCCGTTCATTGAGTCTTTCACCTCACCGGCCTGACCGTTGGTCGGCGCTTTGTAAACACCTTTGAAGTACACTTCATTCTCCATGTCTTCGTCGATCTGGGGAATGTAATACTGTTCAATCATCCACTTGATAAGAGGCCATTTTTTACGGTCAACATCTTCTCCAGCAAGAAAACCTAGCCATGTGGCTTCAATTTCATCCGGATAGACGTCTTCATCAACCTTCATTTCATAAAGGCGGATCTCATTGGGAATGACCTCCATGGCATGCTTAGGTGTCCAGCTTTTCTGGAAAGGTTGAACAATGGATTTGATAACGCCTTTACCCAGCTTGAAGATGGTTTCATCTGTACGCATGGGTGTAGCGATTTTGGGAGTTACTGCTCCCTGAGATATCATTTTAAGAACCCGGTTTTTGTTCTGCCCGGAATTCTCATAATACGCTCCAAATTCTGCTACTAATGATTGTATATCCATGTTGTTATAAAGGATTATGGTTTACATGCAGGCAGCATCAGCCTCTTTGTTGTGAGGCAAGCTGTTAATAGTTTCCCAGTCAACACCATCCTGTGGTGTATCGTCGTCTTTATCGTTGTTGATTTTCGCTGCCGGAGTTCCCGGTTTGCGTGTTAGGATTGCTTTCACGGCGGTAACCTTATCGGTCATACCTTCAGCTTTTGCAACTTCAGGACCGATGGCATCCAGCTCAGAAAGGCCATTTGTGAGAGTGTCTTTTGCCGTTTGTTCAGCATCCTGTGCTGTTTTAAGGCTGGTTGCATGCGTTTTTGAATCAGCATCAGCCTGGGCTAATGCATTCTCAATGGTGGTGATCATATCTTCCGTTAAGGAAGTATGGCCATCCGCAAATGCAAGCGATTCAACACCCAAGAGTGAATTTAAAAATGGGAGTTTCATGTTTGTATTTTTAGTTGACTTGTCTGTCGGTTTTGGTCTATCGAGGGAATTGTGAATGTCGTTATTGTTTTCTGAAGTTTTGCGCGCTTCAGCAAGTTGGACGGCACGATCAACGGCATAGGTAAGATTGCCTATTTCATCGATAAGGCCAATCTTCAATGCCTCTTCAGTAAGATAAATTTCACCTTTGAAGCAATCATGCTTTTCATCAACGGTAAGTTGTTCCTTTCTGTTCTCGAGAACAGAATCAATAAAGTCCTGGGCAAATGGCCGGAGCCATTTTTCTTTCATCTCTTCGTAGTCACCATTATTGGCTTTGTCGAAGAAACGATTCTTCAGCGTTGATTGTGGTGCATAAACGGTGTGGAATTTCACGCCTTCTTTTTCCCAGTATCCCTGCCAGTCTTCCCAGCTTGATACTGTGCCAATGGAACCAATGATATTTGCTTTTGCAGAAGCAATAATCAGATCACACTTTGATGCCAGGTAATAACAGGCAGATCCTGCCATCATATCGATCCAGGCAATGACCGGTTTTTTGGCATTTTCAATTACATCGTAAATGAAAGGAATGGCTTCAACAGATCCTCCCCCTGAATTCATGCGGATGATTGTTGCCATGATGTTTGGATGAGAATCTGCTTCCTGGATTCTTGCGGCAATGGTATCGGTTCCTACCGGACCACATTCAGCATCGTACTTCAACATTGCACCTATCAGTGGGACAATGGCAATGGAGTTAGGTTCTACTTCCTGGAAACTGTTTTGTTTGGGTTTTCCATCTACCATTGCATAGGAGAAAGGAATGGATTCAGATGGTTCTTCTCCAGCTTCAAATCCGGCATCATTTACAAAAAGAGAATGAATCATCGGCAGCCAGGCATTAGCCTCAGCTTCGGTGATTGACCATGGTAAGGTAAGTAGTTGATGTTTAAGACGTGCTGAACTGAAATTCATATTGTAGAAATATGAAACAATGATACAGCCCGCATATAAGGATGAAAAGGACGTTTATTCTTCCGCAGATCCTTCGGGTGGTTGTGAGTAAACAGCCCATCCGGTTCCGGCAGATTGTGGTGACTGAATGTGTGTAGGCTTACTTATGAGTTTTCGGGCGAAGGAAAATGAGGATCCTTTTAATGCGGCAATTGTCATTCCTGTTGTAAAGGAACAGCTGATGTTTACCGGTTCCTGTTTGTTGCCGATCAGTTTATAGTTGTTGTCCTGGTCAAGATATATCAATACATAATCGTCATTCAGGTTTCCCAATGCATTTGCGAGCTCCGGCGAGTCTCCGGCAATAAATCCAGATGAAGATACTTCGTATGTAATGCCCTGGCTGTCCTCGATTTTCTTTTCAGAGTAGGTGTTCTTTTCGATTGTGAGTGGAATTTCAATTGCTGCCACTCCGGAAAAGGTGATGAGTCTCATTTTTCCCGGTGTGGATGTAGGGATGATCTTATGAATCCCGGAACAGGGGATGAGAAAATATTTATTAATCGATCCGGCGTTATTGCCTGAGTGCTTGTTGATCTTCATTATTAATGGGTTTTTGATGTCCGATTTTTGACAATTGTTCCAAGAGCAATGTGCTTAAATCCTCTTTAAACTGAGTGAGCATATCAAAATTGATGAAGTCGCCGTTTCGGTCGAAATCTTTTTTGATGGTGTCGTACGGAAAATCATCTTCCGTGAATCCGAATTTTTCCTGAAATTTGGGTATCGATACCGAGACCGGTACCCCGAGACTGCGTTGAAATCCTATATAAATACGAGCTTGAAGTTTGATGTGCTTTTCGACAAATGAATTAAAGCGGATCATGTTCCTTTTATTCATGTCAAAACCATAGCGGTGAAAAGTGTCTTCATCAATAACAAGCTTCAGCTTTGCAGTGAGGAAAGTGTTTGGCTGGTTACCTCTGGTGTATGAATGAAGCGGACGTTGTAATGAGAGCTGTAGCAGGTCATAAAACATACTTCCTTCTTTGGTCCTCAAATCCACAGGAGTTCCGAAGTTATTCTCCAGGTATTTTTTAACATAAGGCTTTACCCACACATCTACTGTGAATACTTCATTCATAGTAGCTAATCTATCTCTCGCTTCAATCATACAAAAGGACTATTTATATAAGTTATTTTTTACAAAAATGCAATAGGGATTCGCCGTAAGCAATAGGGATTTGAAAATGTTTCAGAATTCCATAGTTGAGCTTAATTGTAAAAAAGTGATATTTTCATTAACTTCTGTTTGCAAACAAGACTTCCGCTCAAACCCCTTTTTTCGCTGAACTTTCGTACGAACCCCAAAAAACAGCCTTTAATTTACTGAAAAACAGTGCGTTGAATCTGCACTACTTTTCGTACAACTTTTAGCCCTCTGTACACACATTAGTGTATTTAACTGATATGTAGCGAGTTAAGAAAACATAAAAACTGATTCGTACTACTGTACAAAGTCGTACTATGGAACAGTGCGGAATAAGGTGTTTAAAATCAGTTAATTACAAGGATTGCACGATTGTACAACTTTTTACCTATAATATGACTAAGTCTATTTTTCCGAAAAAAAGAGTATATAATAAAATATATTATATATATATACCTCTGAATCAGTTTTTTAAAAAATCGCGGTTCTTGTGCACACTATTTTCATAAGAAAGGTAAAAGGGGGCAGGCGGCAAAAAGCAGCGGAAAAAATGCAAAAAGAATTGAAGTACGGTGTTCGCTGCGCTCACAAATATTAAAAGGCAGCCCCGAAAGGCTGCCTGAGTTGCATACATCACGTGTAAGGATGTTTTCATAGTTTCTTGATACTTTCTACTACAAATGTATCAACGTACCAGATAAGCGCTGCGGAATGCTTCTCTTCGAAGTCCTGCCGGGCAGCGATCAGTGCCTGGTGCTCGATCTCCTCACGGGGATTTAAATCCACGATAAAGGATTCAGAATAGGTTTTCGGCTGATGGTCTTCTTCCTTCTGTGTAGGATTAAGCTTGAGTGTGTACCAGTAGCGGATCATGTATTCAATCATTTTCGCTTCCTTCCTTGATGGTGCATCCGGAAAAGGCATCACGGAGCAGGTAAAGCTCATAAATTTTCAATCCCTCGATGCCGAAAGTGCTAATGGTTTCCTGAGAGCAGACAAGATCTTGGATATGTCCATCAAGAAGCCCGGCCACCTGGACAGGATTATCATTGAAATGGTTAATGAGTTTGAGCAACGGGAGCACATCGATTTGTTGTCCTGTTAGCGGATTGAGTACCATGACCGGCACTGTGGTTTTTGAGTCATTCATTTTTGATTACCTCCAAAGAAAAAACCCGTAGGGGTGCGCGGCCACTAGTGCCGTCCGCGCCTCACGGCCACGGAATCCTACGGGTTTTCTCCTATACAGAGTAATTGTAATCATATTAACTAGTGTTTCGTACTACAAAGATATAGAAAAAAGTGAGAGGGGCGGCGGTGGTGTGTGAAAAATTGTATTGAGTGGCTATAGATGTGTTATTATTTTGGTAAATTTGTGGGGAATACCTATTCACTCAAGAAGATGAAAGAATTTAAAATAGACTCAGCTAGCATGCCAGAGGAATTATCACAAAAGATTCATGAAGAGTATGAATCGAGATTTGATTCAAATTATATTGATAAAGAAAATTATGAAATAATCTTTAAAGAAAAAGAATGCTCAAAAATTGTATATCATTATACTACGGTTGATGCGTTTTTTAAAATTTTCGATAAGTTTAATGCGGAAAAGCAAACTTTTGCATTAAGAGCTGGACACGCTAAATATATGAATGATCCCGATGAAATTTCTAGGTCTATATTTATATTTAAAAAAGCTCTTGACGATTTTGAAGAAAAGAATTTAGGGGATACTGATTTGTATTTTGGTAAAAAGAAACAAATAAGCGAGAGTTTGTTGAATAGGATATTTGCCAATCAGTTTATTCTGTCTTTCTCAAAATGCATGGATTCTCTTCCAATGTGGAGCACTTATTGTAACAAGGGTCGAGGAATTGCAATAGGAATTGAAGTAAATAATCAGAATAATTGGATAGACTGTACTTACAATGACAATGATTTTAAAATGGATTGTTTGAAAATTCTTGAAGATGGGTTATATGATTCAATGATGCCTAAGGGTATATTTAGATTGCAGTTCAATGGCCTTGAGGATATTGATCGAATACGAAAGTTATTTTTACAATCAAAACACCCAGCATATAGGTATGAACAAGAGAGAAGATTTATTCATAATCCTATAAAAGCTGATATGCAAAGAGATAAAATTTTCGATTCTAATTCTGTTATGATTAAAGAATACTCGAATGTTAATTTTTCTGTTGAATCATTGAGAGAGATTTGGATTGGCCCTTCTTTGAATCAAGATATGATACAATCATCAGTATGGAAATATTTCGGTCATAAAGGAATTAGGACAAATAATTTTGAATATAGACTTAGTGATGTTCCATTTCGAATATTATAAAAACCCACGCTGACCGGGCGGTCGACTGTTGGTCGTTATCCCAACCACAGAATTTCTTTTAAAACATCTCAGGATCCTTCACGATTTCACTGTCCATGCTGTTCAGCTTGGTGCTGATCGATGCTAAAATAATCTATAGGGAATAATACCAATTATAAGAAAATGGCTGACAAATGATTTTGCCAGCCATTTTTAACTTTAAAAGATTCATTAATTTAACATTTCGCCCAACCATCCAGATCTCTATTCTCGCTATTCCAGAATTGTTCTACACGTGTGTAAACTGCATCTATTTGCGCTGCAGTTAACTTCTGTATTTTATCGCAGAAGTCTTTAATATTCACGTCCCATTTTTCAGAAAGGTTATCAAAGCTGTCAGAATCTTCTACTCCGGCAATTAGTCCTGCTTTTACGCAGCGGAAATTATCAGTGATGATTGTTCCGTTAAGACTGTCTGCCAGGTATTTCCATTCATTTTCGGAGAAGATCCCTTTGATCTCGCGTTGAGAGTACAAACGAATCTGATTTAAAGATGAAAGATTTTCAACAATTTTATCCGGACTTGTACCGTTTTTGTTGGCTTGGTAAATAATATTTGAAGCCTGGCCTAGTCCGGTTGCTGCTGTTTTGAAATTTTCTGCTAAAAATTTTTCCTCTTCAAGAGAAATACGTGCTGATGTAGTTTTGTTCGTCATGGTATTAGAATTTTTATTCGAAATCAGTTTCAGTGTCAATACATTTACTTACTTCAAAAATCTCTTCACCGGTAAAGCTTTTAATTTCTCCTACTAAAAAATAATAGAATACAGGAGAATCATCATAATCTTCAGCAGCTTTTCTGCATTTCCGGAGTTCGATATTTTCAAATATTTCATTTTTACGAGCTTCACGTAATTTATTTATATGCTCGAGAGAAGGGTCGTTATATGGCCAACAACTATCATATTCATCATCATCATGAAAATCAAACCCTTCTGGCATTTGGTGGATATTATACTCCTTATTAGCGAGTGAAAACCAGTTGAAATTCTCTTCGATCCGTGCTTTTAATAGTTCCGAACCGTTTTTAACGGCCCAATTTTTCAGATTTTCTTTGAGAACTTTAATTTTGGCTTCTTTCTGAGCCTTGAGTTCATTATCCGCAGCTACCTTTTTTTCTTCTGCTTCAATTTCGTCTGTTACAGAAATTATTTTGTTTGTGAATTCAGCAGATTGAATGTAATCGAACAATCGTTGCATGTCTCCTCTTTCACGGTTGAATGGACAAAATTCTTTCCGACGTCCATTTTTATTAAAATAAATGGTATCATCAGAATACCTGGTAATTACTAAATCAGTACTTTTTTTAGAAAGGATAGCATCGATTTTCTTTTCCAGTTCCTTTTCTATTTGTTTCTTTTTTGTAGTCTCATGAAAAATTTTCTCATGAGCAGCCATTTCTGATAGTATGTCCTCAAGTTTTTCACTGTTAGAGCATAGTGTGTGTTTGAACCCATAATTAGAAATATATTCCGCAGTGAATATTTCTTCGCCTGAGTTGTAAGAAATATTGCGGGATAATAATTCCCTGTTAGACTGAGATAGTTTTTCTAAATCAACATCGAGTATGATTCTGTTTTTTAAAATGATACCTTCTGCGATTGCAGCGTTGATTCGTTTGTCTGAAATTAATACTGAAAGTTTCATAGTTTTTTTGTTCGGATACGCCGTCCACCGGATTTGTTTAACTTATTATTTTTATCCCCGTACAGCCGATAGGACAGCTTTAAATTTATTGGAGAAGTGACTTATCTCCTTGTTTGTTCTACAAAAGTACAACAATGTTTTAATAATGCAAATATTTTGTAATAATAATTAAATAAAAATGTAAACATCACTAAAACAGGGTTTAAAATTTCATATTTGCACACACTATTTTTAGAAAAAGATAAAAGGAGACAGGCGAAAAATGGCACATAATAAACAACAACACGCGCTACGGGGATGTAGCGCGTGTTTCCTGATTTCACAATTCGTTTTTTGGAAGGATGTTAAAAAAACGAATATGTAAAATTATAAAAGAATTCTACACATATTAATTTCTTTGCCTACTCTCACGGCATTTTACAAACTGCAATATGGCGAGGATTCCAATAGCTTGGGCGCATTCCGTACATAATGCCTTTGCCGTCTTGTTTAAGTGGCACATTACGCATTAGTTTATTGCCTATACCTCTTACGCTCCAATCTTCTGGCCACTCTTTTATTTCCCATCTCAAAATTTCGCCCCAACCATCGCCGGTATTTTTTCCTAAATTGGTGCAAAATTGAAGCAGTTCCGAAATCTTATCAGGCCACCCTACACAATACCAGTCGATATACTCACAATGCCTGTAATAAAGCTTTATGTGGGCGTTCTTAAATTTACCTCGTTGTATGTCGATTTTCTTTTTTGCATTAAAATGCTGGCTATGTTTAAGCCAATCGCCAGACTTTACTTTAAAACTTGAATCTTCTACAACAAACTCAGGAAACTGAGCAAACGAACATGCATAAAACCAAAGATCATTTTTTGGTCCTGACTTCTGTAATGGCAAGGTTATATTTGCTCCTTTGCGGATATTACTTTCACGGCTTTTGGTTATCATTTCTTCTCCCATTTCGCGCCTTACAAGGTGGTAATACAAAATGCCATCTAAAGGCAAATACTGGTCGCTTATTATGCCTGTTTTTAAGTAGGCTCTTATTCGTAGATTTTTAAAAGGTTCGTTCATAATGTAATTTCTGGAAAATGATTAATTAATTTTTGGTACGATGAAAAGTCCCGTTGCTTTAAATCAGTTAAAAAAGACTGCCTTATCCCATAATCTTCACGAGGTATTCGACTTGCAGTTCTGGAACTCATCCCTGTATTTTTGTAGGTATTTAAAACAGGTAAATCATTTGCAAAAATATAGGCAGATATATCCTTTTCAGTCCAATCAGCAAGTGGAGAAATACGAATCATATTTGCTTTGTTTTTAAAAAACATGCCATGCTTTTTTAATGTAATCCTGCGAGCAACGCTTTCATCTTTACGCAACCCAATAAAATAACTATCATAACCTACCGTATCATACCTATCTTTCCGTTTATCTGATAATGATACCCGAGATAGTTCAACTTGTTCTAAATTCAAATAGTCCCATTCTTTTATTACTTCATCGTAATTATCAATAAACTCTGTTTCAAATTTCCACCTGATAAAACGTACGGTTACATTAGGGGCTTGTTGTAATATTAGATGAAGCATAACAGCACTATCCTTACCAAAACTACAAGCCACATAAGGATTTTCAACACGTTTCAACGCCCATCTTATAAAGCCACTTGTTTTATTTACAAGGGCTTTATAAGGTTTTAATTGAACATAAAGCAAGGCCGTTTTCTTATCCATCACTTAAACAATTTTTTGGATACCCCTTTTTCAAAATAGTCCGTAACAACATTCTTGGTTTCATTTGCCTTGTCGATGTATGTAACGAAGTCGGAATTTTCGAACTTCATGTCAGAGTCAATAACAGATGTTTCTGTTAAGTCAACTTTTAACCGCCCATAACCCACACGTCCGTTACCACCAACCTGTGAGCTTTGAGCCGCCCAGCTTTGAAGAATTGAAAGAAAAGCACCCATTTCAATATCGGAGGTATCTCGTAAACATACTTTCCAATAAAAGCGAGTACCGGAAACCAATGTTTCGGTATAGTACATCATCTGCCCACCACGTAATTCATTTGTTAAGTCTTCTTTTTTAATGAACTCACGTTTATATTCATCTTTAGTGTCATCTTTTCGGGTGTTCATTTCGACCTGGCAATATTCCCATATAGTTTTAATTTCTTCCGTACCGTGAAATTTTTCGGGGATAAGGTGCAATGTTTCCTTACATATAGGTATCATTTTTCCTATGTCAACTTTGCCCGGAACTATTACATTGCCAACAGAGCAACCAAGAACCGAAATCATAGGAATGTCTTTTCGAAGCTGGCGAACCTTTTCAATATTCAGATTCTTATCACCAACACTTTCAAGCGAACCACCTGAAAATAGCAGATTAAAACTGTCGGCATCAACCTGAACTTTTACGCCATCTTTTTTGGTTAAAATGTCGATAGCTGCAAGGTCTCTTATTTTTCCTCGAATACTGTTTCCTGATATTACAGGAATTTCAACTATGTTCCCTTTTGGTTGTACAAATTTTTCACGGCGAAGCTGTACAATTGTTCCGTTTTTTTCGCCTCCATTGTGGCTGATTGAACTTAATGCCGTGCAAGTTCCTTCTAATACAAATGTTTTCATGAGTTTAATTCTTTTAATGATTCTTTTCTTTCTTGATTCCTTAGTCTTACCAACATAGTTAAGTAAGTTGTTTCTGTTCTTAACCAGTTTAATACAGTATCATCTTCGTCAGCTTCTATAATAGAAAGAATATCCTTGTTATATTGCGCCTGAATGTCGATAGGTATTCTCCGCTGAAAATTGGTTAAGAATACTTTCAAACTATCGGTGTAGCTTGCGGAGCGGAGAGCGTTTTCGAAATGCTCCCAAATTTCACGAGGATATTGTGTTTTATAATCCTCTGTGATGCTTCGCCACAATCCCCATAGCAGGTTTTCGGCAACTAATTGCTGTGTTACTTTCATTTTAAATAGTTTTTATCGGTGAACAACATGAATGCCGTAAAGTCGAAAATTCCGCTTCCCCGGTATTCGTTAATTAAGTTCTCATGTGTTTGCCAATTTTCTAATCCAGCTTTTAAAATCCTATTCGATTTATAATCGCCTGTAATTATTTCGGCTTGCGAAAATTGATAGGCAAGTAATTCGCACATGTGATAATGCAATAAACCTAATAGTACAACATCAGGTTTTACATGTAATTCATCAAGCTGCCACATGCCTGTTTTGTGCTTAAAAAGTACGTGCTTTTGTCCTGTTTCGGTTAAACACACCATACCAGCACCTTCAACTATTAATTCAAATATTTTTTGCTTATCTCCCTTTGTTAAGCAAAACCACTCACCATCTTTAATGATGTGCGAATAAGTTCTAAATCTTTGAGGTTTGCTACGTCCAGTCTTTTTTTGAACTATATCTGAACTTTCATCAAAGCAAAATAGAGCCTCATTGGAAACTATCGTACCTGGGAAAAGAAAGTCATGGTCGTTAAAGGTGTTTTTCACCCATTTTCCGAAAGGCAATCCAAAACTTTCTTTGCCAGTTATTCGGCAAATGCCTTTTTTAGAGCCATAAATTTTATTATTTGCTCCAATTTTATATATCTGTTCACAGGTATGTTTCATATTTTATTTTTAATTAAATGTCTACTTCCTTGCTTGTTTAAATTGATGCGCTAACAGAATGGATAATCAATTAAAATAGATCATCCACGGTCGTTGGCAGCAATATTACCGCCTATCGCGAGTGAATGAAGTAACTCTTTTTGAGTACGTTCCTTTCATAATATCCCAATGTCCGTATAATTCAGCCCGTAATTTATCGGACTTTCTTAAATCAACTGGATTTACTATATCTGAAGATTGAATCTTAGCATCAATCTCAGCAAGTTCTTTTACTTTTTTGTCTATTTCTGACTTTGTCATTTTCAATCCTCCATTTACCAGTCCACAAGCGTTTTACCACACTGGAGGCAGGTTATGATCCCGCCTCCGGAACAGGTCTCGCTGTGTGGACAATTTGATATTCAATCAGTTTCTTTGCCGGCCAGGATGTGCATTGTGAAATTGTTAGCCACAGTAATAACCTGATCATTTTTAAATGCCTGAGTATTGCCGTATGTCAAAAATCTATGAACATTGGTTTTGTATCTGCTGATATGGATGTCCTGACATCTTCGATGTTCTTCGTTTACCTTCTGGACTTTTCTTCGAAGTTCTTCATAAAAGTTTTCTGCTTCTAAGAATCCATATAAAACGGTTCTGTCAATGGTTTTTATATGCTCCTGGAGCTTTTCATTAGCTTTGTTTTTTGTTGTGAAGTATGATCTCACATTGACTACAAATATCCTCATGATTCCTCCTTTCCTTCTTGAAAGTCCATGGAGAGCTGGCGTTTATTTGCCTGCCATTGTTCAAATGTGAGAATCCTGGCCTCATTATATTTTTTCTTTACTTCGGCCAGATATTCTTTTTTCGTAGAGAATTCTTTTTGGGCTTCATCGACTATTGATGTCAGGCTGTCAATGATCGCTTGCTTTTCTTCCAGAAATTCACTTTTGAGGGCAAAGTGATTGTAAAGCGCATTGTAGCACTCAAGTTTATACCTGATTACATTTTCCCTAGCATCTTTATTTACATTTTTGGAATTGATTGTAAAGAGCCAACCGAAGATGAATTTTAGAGGTAGACAGGTCATGCCATACTTTTTTTCATCTGACCCAGTTGCGGTGCTCAGCACCGCAACTGAGTGAAGAATTTCATCAGAATTGATCTTTTTTCGTTGGCTTTCTACATCAATACCTAATGCATCACATATAGGCTTAATTGGAACTAAATTACCTTGGTTTTGATAAACCAAAATTGATACGTAATTTACTTTTGCGATTGTTGTTGTTTCCATAGGTTTTTGATTTTAATTAAAAAAATGCAGGGCCGGTCATCACTCCGCCCCTGCCAACTTTCTGAGAGTTGCGATCACGTTAGTGATACTATCCTTTGTCAAATTCTGACATACAATACCGACACCCATTAATTTTTGATTCCTTTTTCATTAATTTTTTTGCTTGCCGGTAAGTAATATATTTCCGATTTTTTTTAGAAATCTTGTCTTGCTGACACTGTCGTTTTGCATTTGTTGTATTGTGAATTTCGTTGCTGCGTTTGTTGTAAATGTATGTGAGTCCTAGCAGCCTGCGGATCCATTGATGTTTTTTTCGATACATGTTTTTTGTTTTTTGTGAGTAGAAAATTTATGGTCTGAATTGTCGGCATATTTTTTCATGAATGAGAAGTAAAGCTCTCCAAGCTTTGCTTCTATATATTTGGCATATTTATAATTGCCGGTCTTATTTGCTGTTATAAATTGTTTTTCGGTAAAAACAATTTTTCGGGCTTCAATAAATTTAGTTTTATTGTTATTTAATTTCATGGCAAATACAGGAATAATTGTTTTGTGGGAATATATTTCGACAGTTTAAAAACAATATCATTGGGTTTAACTTTGTGTAGTTCAAATTCACCTGAGGTTGCCGATTCAAGGATATAGTATTTCCCTACTGAAAGTATTTCATTTAAATTCTGATAATCTTCTTCTTTGATAAGCTGAGTGTTTTCAGGTAATTTTTCGAAGTAGTATAATCCATATTCATCTTTGATCAATTTTGGTTTAGCTTTTAGTTCGTTTTTTGATTCAGTGTGTGTTATAATAGAATTAATAAGTTCTCCCATTGTCCCTATTTTTAATTGTTATTTCCAATTGTGAAATATTCAACACCTCCAGATTTATCGTCTTCTATTCCACGTCCATTTTTATCATACCTTATAGGATTTCCTTCTGAATTGTAAAGTTGAGGATTGAAGTTGTAATCTCTGAATTCGCAGTAGTATTTAAGTTTCTTTTTGAATAATGGAGGTGTGATGTATCTTTTCTGTACCGGATTTTTTTCTAGAAAATCGTCGTTAATTTCTTTTCTTGGAATTCTGGTGTTAATGTTTGCTGGGTTTGAAAAATACTCGTCGGCCCAGGTTAACATATCTTCGCCAATCATCTGGCGCAAGCGACGCATTTCAAGGATTTGAGATGGTGGTTTGATAAAACCGTATTTCAAGTAAACCTGAAGGCAAAGTGACATTAGGTTGTAGAATAAATTCCAGAGTTCGTTATCCCAGTCATCAAAAAAATTGTGGCCGAAGTCGTCGATCGGCTTATGATTATCATTGTAAAAATCAGAGAAGGCAAGAAGTGCAAGACGGTCTTTAAAGGATCCACCTTCTCCCATAATTGCGTGATTGGTAGAAAATAGAAGTTTTGGTTTATCTGATTCTGGAAGTGTGAAACGTTTTTCACCCAAAGGCCTGACTGCAAATTTTCCGGTAATATGTGCAAAAAAATGTTCTATATCAATATTTGCACGTACATCATCAAAGAAAACATTTTTTGTTTTTTCTGTGACTCCTTCGAAAAGGAAAGGATCTTCTGTGAGTTTTTTATATTTAGCGCCGACATAAAGCTGTGGAATTACATATTCAATAGCTTTTCCAAAGAGGGATTTTCCTGATCGTCCGTTACTTGCGCCAACTTCTGACATTTTACCATCCATGCAGATTACTGCCCGGGCAACACTAGCATTATGATATGAATGCAATAGATACCCCATGGCGGAAAGTTTTGACATGAAGTGCTGATTTGTCTCAAATTTGTCCTCTAGGGATCTCTTATCTTCTGGCAATAGGTTCCTGGTTCGAGCATCAATTTGTTTACGCCAATTGAATTCAGAGGTATTATAAAGGAATTGAAGGAAATCACATTTTTTACCGTTTTCTGTAATTGTAATATCGAACATATCCTCAAATTTCCGGTAGGAATTTCTTTTGTCAATTGGTATTTTATTTATCGTGACTCTGTCAAACTGTTCTACATGAATAAGTGGTTCATTTATTAGCTTAGCTTCAAAATCGTTAATCTTATCTTGCCAAATAAATGATTCAAGTTGTTGGAGCGATTGCGACTGTACACCTGAGGCGCTGACTTTCCAGAAACAGTTTTTGAAGTATAGTATCTGAAAATCTCTGTGAGGTTTTTCAAAAAGCGGATAGATTTTCCTCATATTTGAAAGTGAGTCCGGTCCCAGGTACATTTTGCCTCCACGAAGCAGCATGTTTTGTACATCCTTCGGTGCGATTTCTTCTGTAAACTCCATCACAAAATCCTTCACTTCACCAGATTCGCACTGCTCAATTACCCTTCCCTGCGAACGTACAAATACATACTGCCCGGAGGCCATCTTCACCCTTCCAAAACCACGATTAGCCAGAAAGTTTTTTAGATTAACATAGTCAAATTGAAGTTTCTTTTTCTCTTGCCCTCTGGCATCTTCCCATGTAATCTCTTCCCAATACTGTTCATTGGGAGTAAGAGGCTGCGCCGCTTCAAATTCTTCTGTTTCCAGATTGAGACGCCATTCCATTTTGCCAATCTTGAATATCTCACCTTTGGCAAAGGAGGCTCTGAGTCTTTCATCATATTTTTCCAGAAACTTTTTAGAGGATTCAATGCTCCAGAGTTGCATTATCTGGAGATCCGAAACAGTAGTAATTTTATGCACCTGCACATATTCACCGGTTCCGTTATCCTCTTTGATGCCATTTATGGCGCTGTCGAAGTCTTCTTTTACCTTTATTTCGTTGTTGGCCATACTGCCGGCAAGCAGATCATCAAGCCCTTTTTCAGTACCATTATCAATGATATGAGCAAAGTAGATTTCAATGTATATACCTACATTGCTGAATGCTTTCATGTATTCGCGGTAGTTTTTTACCGCATTATAGAATGAGAACGGACGCTGATCGACGCGGTCGCCAGGAGCGAGGTTCTCCGAAAGGTGATCCCAGTCTGAATCCAGGACAAAGATTATTTCCGAGACATTGCAGTGCTGTACAATCAATTGTAAGTCCTGAGGCAATTGACCATTTATGCCAATGTTATGGATTCCCATGATGCCAACGGAAGGCATTCCATGTTTGCAAGCCTTATCGGTTTTTTTCTCGCCCTCCTGTATATATAGTCTCTTGATGACTCGACGGTCATTATATGCATTCCTGATAAGCTGTGGAATGTAAAGATGACTTCCGGAACCAGGGGGTGATTGATATTTGATTGGTCGTCCGGATTTATTAAGATGATTTGCAGGAATTTGATATCTGACCCGGTAAAGATCCTCAAATTTGCTGCTTTTAGGTTTTTGGAATTGAATGGGTTTTCCATCAAGACCAAAATACCAGATAATCATATCATCACCGGGAACTATTCTTCCCCACTGGTCTCTAGTGCCTGATTCATAAACGTCGACCTCTTTTCTTGTATTATCATCAAGAATTACCAGGGCTTTCTGGTCTGCATCGCATAAACCTGAAGATGCCAGTTGTTTATCACGGAAGGTTACCTCTTTTTTGCCTTTTAGTTTTTGAGGACCTTTTACCGGCTCTTCGTTGATTTCAATGTAATACTTTTCGGCGATGTATTTTAATGCTTCAGGGTAGGTCATCTTTTGTGCTTCCATCAGGAAGGACACGGGAGATGTACCGCCAAAACCACATGAAAAGCATTTGTACATCTTTTTTGACTCGGTAACTTTCAACCCTTTGCCTTTTCCGCTCTTTCCACACATCGGGCATTCAGTGTACTTTGTCTTTCCCGTGCCTTCCAATGCATGGAAGTCGGAGATAATCTCAACAAGATTTGCTGAGCTTAATATCTTGTCTTTTATTTCGTCTGGGATCATTGTTACTCCTTGGCTGTGAAATGTTTATTGGATAGAGCGAGAAGCTTTTGTAATTTTTCTTTCTGTGGTCCATAGCTTGAATTTCCCGGACTCGGAAGGATGTGTTCCAGAAGTGGTTGTGATCTCTGTATAATCTTGCAGATACCTATTGTTGTACAATTTGGTAAATAGTCAACATACTTAAGGCATTTGTCGAGCGATTCGATTTTTCGTTTTCTTCGATAAAAAGATCCGTCACCATACTCGAAAAGCATTTTTTTGTGTAGAACAAAAGTTTTGTATTCTGCTATAAGGTGTTTTTTATATTCCTGATCGGAATATAGTTTTGCACTTCCTATAGAAAGTAAAAGTTTGCCATTTCCATTAATGTTTACTTCCACCATTCCACTTTTTTGTTTTATATGCTGTATTACCATTGTTGAAATTTTATAGGGTTAAATCATGTTCGCCTTTGAGGACTTCTTTTGCGTATACAATTTTTTTTAATAGTTCCTCGTCAGGGATTTCATTGAGTTTCCCTTTTTTTTCAAGAGGCTCAAGGATGGAAACTGCCATATCAATTCGTCTGTCAACGAAGTAAAGTAGGTCCATCACTTTGAGATATCGTTCCCAAGAAAATGTCAATGTGATTTTTGCGCTCATAATTCTTCAATATTTGAGATTGAAAAGTCAATGTCGAAATCAGCGACACTGCGAAAAAACCTTCTACGCGCATCTTCTTGTGATTTTGCAGATAAGATGGTTGTTCCCGGGAATTCTATTCCATCTATAATTCTGCTGTAATAAATTTTATAGGTTCTCATAGCTAAATGATGTTATTGTTTATGGCAAAGCGAACAATGTCCTGGACGGATACTGCTTCGATTTTTTTTCTGATTGAGGCGGTTTGTGAGTGAATTGTTGAAACAGATTTATCTCGGATTGCAGCAATTTCTTTTTCGGATTTGCCCTGTGCAATAAGTTTCATTACTTCCAATTCCGCAGGATGTAGAGTGGTACCATTTCTTCCCGGAAAACATGAACACATAAGCTTCTGAGCTTTTGCCGGACAGTCTTTCCTATAGAAACAATCGAAGTATTCAACATTCATTGACGCACTATCGTGATCGATATCTGGTTTCCTGTCAAATCCACCAAGTTTACAATGCGTAAACCTTTCAAGTTGTGCATTTTCTCCTTCAATACCCATGATCTCAAGGGCTATTTGAGCATTATAATCAATATCTAATTTTGACTGCAGAAAATATTTTGTAGCTGCAGGAACATCACGAAATGGGATAAATTCAACTTTGATCAAGTGAGGAACACCATTAATGTTGATAAATTCATCATTCGCTGCTTGCAAGTATTCAGGAATATTGTTCATTATAAATTATTAAGTCGGTTATTAATAGAGTTTAGTGCTTCACCAAATATTTCTGCCTGAGTAACAAGTTCTTCCAAAAGCTCAATGTTAAAATTGTCTCCTCGCAAAACTTTATAGATCATATCGGGCGTTACTTTGAATTTTTCAGCGACTATGTCGATTGATTTTCGTGGTAGTCTGTCTCTAATTTCTTTTCCCTTACCCTCCTTGAGGTTAAGCAGTACTTCTTTCTTCGATACTTTCATATATTTATTCTATTGATTTATTATAAAAATCGCTGTATATTTGTTAATACAGCTTTACAAAGATAAAATAGAAATTATATATTTATAATAAATATTATAATTTATATTGATTCTAAATAACAAATAGTTGCTATATGTCAATAAATAAGGTAGTTAAGACTATAATTGAGGGTGAAGGAATATCACAAAAAAAGTTTGCTGAGATTATAGGAGTATCAGATCAGTTAGTCTCAAAGTGGGTTCACGGATCAAATCTTCCCACAGAAAAGGGGTTGTGTAAAATTATCATGAGTTTTCGTGCATATAATCCGTACTGGATTATATCAGGTCAGGGAAATCCCGATAATACACAATGGGAAGATTCATCGAGTGAGTGTAAAAGTTGTCTTGAAAAAGATAGGACGATTGCGATTTTACAGGATCACATCACTACACTTAAAGAGCAGAACGAATTATTGAAGGATAAAGCTGGAATTCAAAGCAAAGTCAGTTAAGTTGCATACAAGGCGGTATATACCATTATGAAAAACGAGAAGATTCTAAAGGAATTGTTATTGAAATGAGATTTTTAAGATTTTTTTCAATAATTATTCAGTTCTGGTGTATGGGATTTTTCCTGAATTTAGAGATAGGAAGTGAAAATTGTTGCTCAGTTTTTTAGAATGATCAAAAAACCGCTGATTCTGGACGATTAATGGACACAGAGTAATAAAACTATACAGAGTAGAAATATATATAATGTTGTTTATCAGGCGAACTTGTATTCTAGAAAGAGTGGATTCAGAATCCCTCTTTCTCCGCAATGTGAACATGGGTTCTGTTTTTATGGAAATCAAAATCAATTTGCCGATACAAAACAAACTATTATGTTGATAATTAGGATTTCGGTTATTCCCGGTGGGATCACAACTTTCTTTTACAAAAGATTGCAATTTAACCTGATACATTGTATCAGGTTTTTTTTGAGACCAATTGGGAGACCAAATGAAAAAAAACCATCAGATTTTACA
>Ga0265294_10001819_pt1 | contig 28506 bp, 12 predicted proteins | sample MunlanPumphouse3_FD_192504 | JGI IMG/M metagenome (GOLD analysis project Ga0265294, IMG submission 192504) | Groundwater microbial communities from a municipal landfill in Southern Ontario, Canada - Pumphouse #3 | ecosystem: Environmental > Aquatic > Deep subsurface > Groundwater | place...
AAGCATAACCTCTTTTATTGCATTGATTCCCCTTTGGTCTTTTTGTGAATCAGTTAAGCTATTCCAATCAGTATTTCTACTATTATATTGAACAACATTATCATATACTCCCGTGTACTCATAGTTAACATCAGAAATCTTCAAGCTCTCTGCAAATCCAAGGGCCAGTCCATCGATCATTTCATCAGTATAAGTTACATCTGAACTGGTTAATGCAAAACCTATACCATCCAGATATTCAACGGTATCTGTATATACTTCCCTGTCCCTAGCTTCTTGAAGGGACTGAAATTCATATTGAGCAGTATAATATTTATTGTAAAAGGCGGCAGAATATCTGTAAGCTTGCCTATAACTTCTTCTGTCGTATTCGGTGAATCTAATAGCTAAATCATGTCCTGTTGCTTCGGAACCATCCATACCATTTGTAAAATACTCCTGATGCCCCAGCCAAAGGTAGTCTTCATATTCTGTCTTTGTCCCAACCATTTTAGTATCGTCAAAAACCTCGTGTTCTTTTTTCTCATACTGATAAGTATATCCATAAAGAGTCATCGCTTTTTTTCTATTGTCGCTGCTTGCTCTCCAATACCCATCATCATCAGTTGGGTAAGTTAAATCTGCAAAAGCCAAAAAATATGAAAGAGTGCCTATATCAAATAATTCTTCTCTCATATAGTTTTTAAATTCATCAGTATCAATGAGATTCTCCCCTTGAGTATCGTCTCCTAATTCTAATAATCCTAAAGCCACCTGATTTGCCTTGTAAGAAGGAATCATTACCTGACTTACTACTTGGATTTGATGGTTCATATATTCCATTTGGAATCTCGCAAACAAAGCAGCCTCATTGTCAAAAATCTCATAAATTTCTGAATTTATCTTACGTTTTTTTAGTTTTGCAAGGTCTTCCCAGAAGTCTTCAGTCTGCCCATAAGCCTTAGTATTGTCTCCATCTCCATCTGTAAGTTTATAATCATCGAAATTGTCTCTAATATCAGAAATTTCATCCAGGTTATCATAGTCTAGTATCGCGCTTCCGTCCCCTCTCGTCAGAGGGTATTTATCAAGGTCTCCCTTTTCAAGTTCATCATAATCGCTATCATCTCTGGTAATGTATTCCACCAACTCTATCATTCTATCTTCGTCTATGCCGGCAAGAGCCATACGTTCAATAATGTCCTCTGCCTCTGAATAGCACAAAATCTTAGTTACTGTCGTTGCATCATCTTCATTCCATCCTGCAAGAGTATTTTCATCAAAATGTGGCTTGTCGAAGGGATAATAATTATCGTTAGACCATTCAGATTCCCCCTTATAATCATCCCTTGATTCTTGCTGTTTATCAACAATTTTTCCTGTCTGCGTGGTTTTTACTGTATTGTCATATACTTCCCTTGGAACAGTTAGATAATCCTCCTGCCCACAATCCAGAAGGTCGGGCAAAATAGCTACTATTGCCTGATTATTGTTATTAACTGGAGGTTGAGGCGGTGTACAGGCAGCCATACTTAACAGTATAGCAACAGCTACTATAAAAACTGCGATTGTAATAATTCTCTTTCTCATTTTTCTCTCCTTATATAAAGCTTTTTAAAAGAGTTTCCTATTATATATTTTAAGTCACATTTAAACGCTTTTCAATATTGTATTTCTTTATTGATAAATACCAAGCAATTCTTATATTTCGTTCCTAGTATTCTTCCATGTCTTTTAGTATACCATCAAGTCTTTGTTTTTAACTCTCACCCAAATAATTGCATCAAGCGATCATGTTGTATATTATGGAGCCACATTCAAATAGCTTCGATAAGGTATCCAAGCAGAATTATTGTTATATAACGTCAAAGCATTCAAGTCAGGAACATATATCGCCGTTATTCCTTGTAGAACATCTCCCCTTCCCAAACTACAAGGACTGGGATTAAGCATATTCAAAGTAGTAATACCACTTCCATAGAAAGCATTCGTACCTATATGAGTCACCTCTTCAGGCACCGAATATTCCGTAGCAGTACCTTTGTAGAAAAGCAACCTATTAGCAACAATATAAGCCGTATTTGGAAGGCCAGTAAACCAAGGAGTATCTTTGAATGCATCTATTCCCGTTTCCTCAATGTATCCAGTTAGAGTTACAGTAGATAAGGAAGTACACCCACTAAAAGCGTTGTTAGGTATTTGAAGCATTGTAGTTAAAGATGAAAAGCTGACAGAAGTAATTGCTGTGTTTCCCGTAAACACATTCTTCCCAATAAAATTAATGTTTGCCGGAATAATTACTTCAGTATCGCTTGATAAATATGCCAGCAACCTAGTGTTGTTAAGAATAATGAACTTTGTGCCCCCATTGTTAGCTGAATAATTTGCTATCCATGGGGTTCCAGCAAAAGCTGATGTTGAAAGTTCTTGCAATGAATTGTTCAAAATTACGGAAGATAAAGAAGTACAACCAACAAATTCACCATTTGCTATCGAAACAGTTTGAGTTGCACTGAAGCTGATTGACTGAATTAATGTATTTCCTCGGAATACATAATCATATATCCCAACTAAATTGCTAGGTAGTACTATCGATGTAGAGATTCCATTATATCCAAACAACCTATTATTGTAATGTGCAAATTCACCCTTTCCAATCAACCATAAAGTGTCTTTAAATGCATTTTGACCTATATAAGATTTGCTAGGCAAGGTAACACTGTTAAGTGAGGTGCATCCATTAAATGAGTTTTCGGGGATAATGAACTCGTTTTGACTTGTTGTATTAAACCTTACACTAGAAATAGACTTGTTATTTGTGAATACTCCGTATGCCATAGAAGTAATGTTTGAGGCAATCTCAATATTTGTACTCCTTCCAATATACATCAAAAGTTTATTTCCTGTGGATACAAATAATGAAGGTAAATTATCTATCCAATATGTGTTATAAAAAGCTCTATATTCCACTTCGCGAATCCAATCAGTAAGATTTACAACAGAAAGGTTAAGACTTCCTTGAAAAGCCTTAGCCCCGATTGTTATTTCCGATGTTCTACTTTCAAAAGACAAAGAATTGATATTTGAATTTTCAAAAGATAAATCTGCTATCAATGATACGTTTGCTGGGACAGATATATCTGAATCTACACCTTCATACCCGAGTAAAATTCCATTGATGACAACATACCCATTATTTGAAACGGAAAGGGAGGAATAATACAAGGTATTTCTGAATGTATGAGATCCAAGAGATTGAATTAGTCCAGGGTTTATCACTGAAGATAAACTAGTGCACCCATAGAAAGCATAATCTTCTAATGAAACTGGATTAGCATCAAAAGCTAAACTTTCCAGGGAAGTATTTCCCTCAAACACGTAGCGAGGAACAATACTAACTGAGGATGGAATCACTACATTTGATGAAGCTCCTTTATAACCCACCAATATTCCATTAACGACAACATAACCATCTGGATAATCATTATACCCATTATACCAAGGGGTACCTAAAAAGGCATCTTGTCCAATCTCATTAATCAAAGAATTAAAGGTTACAGATGACAATGACGTCGCCCCAGATAAAGCCTCTCTTGGAATGCTTTGAATCAATGTTTGAGAGAAATCAAGGGAAGTAATCAAAGTGTTGTTTCTAAAAACATCTCCAGTTAACCCCTTAACTGAGGAGGGAAGCGTAACGGAACCGCCCACACCATTATACTTAATTAGGTAACCATTTCCTGCGAGCACAAATTCAGCTGTCTTAGATGTGAACCAAGGCGTTTCTTCAAATGAATGTTCGCCTATACTTACGTTAACGCTTAGCTCAACTTGAGCCAATGCAGTACAACCGCTGAAAGTAAAGTCTGGAATGTAAAGTCCTTTGTCTAAAGTAACTCTAGTAATTGCTCTGTTATTACGGAAAGTCCAAGATCCAATCTCAGTTGTTTGAGAAGGAATAGTAACTGTTGTTCTCGTTCCCACGTACCGTATAAGTTTATATTCTTTGGTGTACGAATCTTCATATACAATAAAACCACCATTTGAAGAGGTTTGAACCAAACTTAACCAGGGAGTATTAAGGAAAGCCTGAGAGTCCACAAAATTGATACTTTCGGAGAGTTTGACGGAGGCGAGCATAGTGCAATTGGCAAAAGTGTTAGCTTCAATAGTATCAATTACTGAATACTTGTCGAATTCAAGAGAAGTAATTACATTATTTCCTGCGAATACATAAGGATATATTTTTTCAACTTCTTTAGGAATATATACGGCTTCAGAAGATCCCCTATATGCTACAAGTAACCCATTAATTATCACTAATCCGGTTTTATTTTCCAACCATAGAGTATTTTTGAATGCATCTTGGCCAATTGAGTTAACCGATAAAGGTATGTTCGATATCTCCTCTAACTTCAAACATCCAGAAAAAGCACCAGGAGGAATCTGGGTTAATGTTGACCCCGGACCGAATTCGATGCTTACTATATCCTCGTTCCCTCTAAATGCATCTGCACTAATCGAAGTAATCCTGTAATCTATGAAGACTTCCGGGGAAACTCCTTTGTATTTAATAAGTACGCCTGCAGGATTTGCTCCACCAGGAGTAACATAATCGTTCTGGACATCATCAAGCCATTTAGTTCCAGTAAAGGCATCCCTTCCTACAGTTTGCAAGCCAGAAGGCCAAAGAATTTCTTCAACAGAATACCATCCATTAGCATATTCGCTCGCTATATCAGTTACCCCATCGGTGAAAGCCAATGTTGTAATATTGGGCAAAATATCATTTCCTCCAATCAAATCTTTGATTGGAATACTACCATCAGAATTAAATGCAAAAACCGAGGGCATTGATAAAAGATTATACATATCGCTGGAAGATATTGATGCTCCTGACTCCAAGATAATTCTCGGGGGATCAGTAACTGCCCCAAGAGTTACCGAATAAACCGTTGAATCAATGGTGTAAGCCCCGCCACCAACATGTTTATAGACGACATACTTTCCATCAGCCCTAAGGGCTCTATTAAGTGTAAATAGCGTATTAGTAAAAGCGTCTTTTCCAATAGAAGAAATGTTTGGCGTATAAACGTTATATTCGTTAAGAGGGACGCTAGTAAGGTTTGTACATCCGTAAAAAGCTTCTTTTCCTATATGTTGCAGGATTGAGGATGTCCCTCCCCAAGAAATGGTATTAAGATTTTCTAAATTTTTAAAGGCACCTTCAGCAATGATTTTTACGTCTGCTGTAAGATCAATCGTCAATACATTTGGATCCCCAAGATATTTGACTATAGTTTTTCCTTGTGCATAAGTCCCCTCGAGTATTAGAAGTCCTGATGGGTTCATTGTAAACTGTGTCCCGGTAAAAGCACTTGTTGCAACAGTTCTCAAGGAATCAGGCGCATTAAAGTTATTGAATCCTGCGCATCCATAGAAAGCATTGTCCATGATTGTATGGGCTTTGCTTCCTTGTTCAAATCTTAGGGTTGTAAATGTTAAAGAACTTGACCATGTCCATGAACCGGGAGACCCAGAAGCTAAACTAAACGCACCTGTATTAACTATTTGGACATTTGCCGGAACATTTATACTAGAAGAAGTACCCTTATATTTATACAAAACTTTGTCAGCTGCGACCACAAAGTCGCTTCCATAACTAGGAATATAATAATTTTGGAACCATAAAGTATCTTCAAGAGAATTAACGCCCAAAGACTCTATAGTATCAGGAAATGCTACTTGGCTAATATTTGTCCATCCGTTTAACATTTCATCTATCGTCGTTAAAGCCCCGTCAATTATCTCAATTGAAATAATAGACTCCGGACGAAGATTTAAATCTTGAGGTTCCCCGACTAGCACGATTTCAAAGAGATTGTCCAGCGTGACCGAACCAAGATAATTGACTTTGTATAAACTAGACTCATTAATTAGAGAAGTAATCTCCTTGCCTGAAATTTCCCTATTCAAAATGTTCTCTGACTTGTTTATTGTCAGCTCTTGTAAATCTGCAAGATTTGAGAAGGTGTTTGGAGTTACAGAATCATCTAAATTAATAGAAATGGAGCTAACTCCAGACATAAAAACATTATTTCCTAAGGCTAAAATAGTGTAATCAAAGGCACCATCGGATATTGTGTCTGGAATAATTACCTCCGAAGATTCTCTTAAAGATACCTGTGGATATAAGGAGAGTAATATTGAGTCTCTATTGTAACTCGGAGTGTCATCCGGGATATCGTAAGTAATGTAAGAATCTCTCAACCAGTTAAGTGTTGATTGTGATTTATCTCCCGCTAGAGTCGTAAGAAGATAACTTCTCATCCTAACCTCAAGAAGAAGATTTGCATCTAAACCTCTTTTGAATGATCTTTGAATCTCCTCAGAAATTAGCGGAACATCGGGCTCAACTTTTGGTGCAAAGGTTAACCAACCGGTAATATCCGCTTGATAATCAGATAATTTCTCCCCTTTTACGAAAATTTCTCTTCCAGCTCCAACCGTAAAACTACTTTGTTCTACTGAAGGAATTTGAGAGGAATGAGCCATAAATATTTTTGTCAACCAAGGAGCATCTGCAAACGCATAAGCCTCAATAGCTTGAACGTTATCGGGGATATAAACTACCTCTATGTGTTCGTTGTTTTTGAAAACCCCATATCCTACTGTCTTAACCGAAGAAGGTATAGTCAAAACATTGTTAACGCCCTTATAATCCACCAGTATTCCATCTAAAACGACAATAAAATCCTGTTCTATTGAGTTCATCCATCCGGTTCCAGTAAAGGCTCTTTCTTTAATGGAGTTTAACAATATGTTTTTTTCGGAAATCATATTTTCGTCAAGTTGAGTCTCAAGAGGGGTCACTATTAACTCATCGTCCGAAACACTTAGTATGTTGATGTTTGTAACGTACTCACAATCTTCCAAAAATGCAGATTCAACTACTTCCTGCCCAACAAGTATATTAACCGTACTTATGTGTGAAGGAAGAATCCTTGTTCCTAAAACTTCTTTAATACTGTACCCTGCTGCAGAAGAAATAGAATTCATACTTGGATTAGCAAGTAATAAAGAATACAATAAATCGTCGTCCGTCTTTACTGAGGCATAATTTGGGGCGGATATTGAAAGAGAAGTCAATCGAGTGATTCCTGCAAAAGCAAATGATTCTACAGTGACCGAAATATTAATGCTTAAATTTGTTGTTGCTCGAGATAGAGCATTGTCAGATATCTCAGTCACAACCCCTTCTAAATTTTCTGGGATAAAACAATCAGTTAAGTTTCCGAAAAATTTAATTAGTTTAATCCCAGCGACTGATCCATTACTGTATATCCACTTTCTATTTTCGTTAAGATCATAACTAATAGACATTCCGGTTTCATAATTAATTCCGTATCCTAATGAAATACCTAAATCGTTATAACTTGCCTTCTGAGTCCCATCTAATCCATTATCCACAAAAATTTCGATTCCAGGAACAGATATTCCTCCAACCACCCTTCTCAAAGTGTTAGTTAGAAAATCAGCACCTCTCAAAGGAACTTCCGTTGTCCCGAAAATTGCTAAGGTCCCCAATTTAGAAGCTGATTCAAAAGCATAATTTCCAAAACTTATAAAACCATCTGGAACAGCTACAACTTCCAAAGATGAACAGTACCTAAAAGCGCTCTCACCGATATATCTTAATGATGAATTCTCTATATCCTCTGGTATAACATGTGTAATTTGAGTGTTTGCATAAAAGGCTCTCGAAAGAATTCTCTTAACGCTTGAGGGAATCATTACTACTGGAGAAAGAGAAGCGTGTTGTTTGAAGGTGTACAAAATACCGTCTCCAATAATAACAGAACCATAATCTCTGTCTTCTAGCCACTTGGTACCTAGGAAAGCATTTAGCCCTATTGTTGAAATAGTTGATGGCAATCCTTCCACCATAACATCAACATCTAGTTCATCTGACACATAAAAATCTTCAAGTTGATAACATCCGCTAAAAGCATCATTCCCTACAGAATTGAGTGTGTAATACGGGCTAGATTCATTTGTCTTGAAATATATCTCTCTCAACGAAGTACAACCAGAAAATGCATTTTCTCTAATATCTTGAATACTTGTATCCATACGAACTATCTCTATAGAAACGCAATCTAAGAACATATTTGCAACAATATACTCATCTTTTTCTATAATTTCTATTTCTTTAATTTTAGAAGGAGGTGTCCCCTGAAAAATGTCAATGAGCGGTTTTGACGAAGAAACTGAGAATTTATTCAAGTTCGGGCCACCATTATTATACACATATGTTAAATCAAAGTTAGATATAGGAATGTTGTTGTTGATGATTCTTAACACTATATTATTAAGCTGTACCGCTCCAGAAAAAGCATCCCTTTCAAATTCCACGGAAGACTCAAAAGTAACCTGAAGAACTCTAGAGTCAAAAATGAAGTCTCCCATCTTTGAAACACTGTATTCATCGTCAGAAAAATAGGTTAGAACGGAAGAAGGAACTGTAACTAATTCATTACTTCCAAGATATTGTACCAGTTTAATGCTTGTTCCATCGAAAACAAATGACCAGTCCCCATCGACAGAAATATTTTCTATGTCAATAAGTTTTCCTTGGTCATACAATTGATGCCAATTTTCATTAGCCCAAGAACTTCCTGTAGCATATCTCGATACATCTGATACGTATATTTTCAAAAACGAATATGAACTATCATTTCTAAAAAACACATTTTGACCTAAATTGATGGGAGATAGGGTATTAAAGTAAACTTGAGCTAATTTTGTATTATTAGCAAAAGCACCATCTCCTATGAAAGTAACTGAAGAAGGTATTTGGATGTAAATAAGTGAAATACATCCGAAAAAGGCGTTGTTACCTATCGAAATAACACCCTCTGGGATCGTAATGTTTTCAAGGGAAGTATTTCCATAAAAAGCAAAGTCCCCTATGCTTTCAATTTCCGTTCCAGCTTTAAAAGTAACGTTCTCTAGAGAGGTACATCCATTAAAAGCGTTTGTCGTTATGGATTTTACAAAAGCAGGAATTTCTATCGAAACTAGCGAAGTGCAGTTTTCAAATGCATTGTTAGCTATTTCATTCAATGTGTTGGGCAATTCTATTGAAGTTAAACCAGCGGCAAGAGCTATATTAGAATAAACTGCTCGATACCCTATACCAACAACTGGCAAATTATTATAGTAATTGGGAATCCTCACATTTGATAGAGAACTCTCAACATTAGTCATGGAGGATACAATATATCCATTTGCTAAATCATTTAGAGTAAACGTGATTCCAGTAGTTGGATTTACTGTTGCGGTTTCCCATCTAGCATATACTGTGTAATTAGAGGAAAGAGGCTGGTATGCTTTTCCACCCTGGGAATCCCACCTCGTTTCAAATTCAGGTTCATTATACCATCCTAAGAATACAAACCCTGGCCAAGTAGGAGACTGGGGAATTGTTGGGACTGTTCCATATTGTGCTACAAAATCTGTAGGCTCGCCGGTAACATTCTCTGGATTAGTAGAAACATCAAATGTAACTGTGTACTGATTAATTAAGTATCTCGCAGCAAAATCGCTATCTTCACCAAAAACATGCACCATTTGGCCAGGCAAAGCGACAGATTTTACATTAAGTGGCAGATTGTTTGCGGCTACATCTATCCATCCTACATTTTCATCCATGAGCATAAGTCCACATGAGCTCTTCCATGACTCAGTTCCAAGTCCAGGATTAACTGGAGGATTTTCTCTGTAAATCTCATCTTTAAATAGAATGAGTTTCCCGCCGGTATAGTAGTGAATACCTGTTTTAGCAGTGTTGTTGTTTGTAATAACCCAATAAGGGACCTCGCTAACAATTTTACGCTCAATCGAATATCTTGCAGTATTCCATCCCGTAAAAGTGTATCCAGTTCTTTCAGGGTCAAGTATATTTCCTCCAATTCCGAACGTGTAGTAATCATTAAAGCTTTCGGTAGTAGAAAAGTTCTCTAACTTTTGAGTTTCATCATATCTGTTTGACACGGTAAGGATGTAACTCTTTATGGAATAAACTGGCTCTAGAGTAATGCTTTCCGTAATTGGATTCATGCTCCCGCCAACTGGGATTACCACCCTCCAACCAGTGAATGAGTATCCTTCTTTTTCTGGACGTGAAATTCCTAATCCATTAAAAATCGTTTCTGCATTTGACCCATATTGTACAGATGGCTCCTCATGAAGCACCTGGTTAAAGGCATCCCGCCAGGTAACCACAAACGTTTTAAATACAAACACCGCGTTAAAAGTCATGTTTGAAGTAACTGGTTGCTCTATCGGTATCTCTGGCTCCCATCTAACAAATATTTTCCCAACACCATCAAGATAATTTTCTATATATTCTTGAGAGGGTAGCACCCTTACAGAATTGTATTCAATGTCCGTAGAATAGGTATATTGAGAATCAACAACATAGTCAACTTTATATATTAGTTTTACATATTGTGGTCTTACAAATAAATTCTCCCTGATTTGCGTATTATTCCAGAAGTTCATTCCAGCCTCATCCGTGAAACCCCCTCCTTCGTACAAAAACCATTTTGCAGAATGCCCTATTTTTTCAGGTATCGCGGGCACAGCCGTTACTTTTCCTCCATCGACTATAGAATAAAGACCGCCCGGAACTAAACTTCCAAATTCATCTTGGAATCTAACTTCCCATATATTTAACCAATTTGCATACAAATTAATTTCCGTTTCTTGTTTTATTATAGTGGTGCTCAAATCCCATTTTGAGGAAAGCACTTCATCCGAATACCATCCTTCAAACTGGTGCCCCTCATAAGAAGGAATAGGTTGAGACAAAACAATTAAACTATCATATGTGCCAACTAAAGAATAGAAGTTCAACCCGGTATCTGGATTAACATAATTACCCCTTGGATAAATTTTTATGTTTACAGCTTTGGCTTCATAAAGGGGATAAATTTTTATATTCCCTGAAATAATTGAGAAATCTTCCCTCCACCCAGTAAAATTATATCCTGTTTTTAACGGATTAATTTCTGGATCAGTTGCAGGGTCTCCATAATCAATATACTGAGTTTGGAGAACAGTACCATCTTCTGCACAAAACTCTACCGTATAATTATCAATTGTGAAAATTGCCACAACTTTCAAATCACTTATAACTGGACTAAAAGCCGCATCATCTATATCCCATCTCGAAGAATATCCGGTAATTCTAGGAGATTCGGGTTTTGTTATACTCGTATTTTCTCTAACAGGGAATCTTGAGTAAACTTTGTATTCAACTTCTTCTCCACCTTCATTATAAATCTTTGTTTGAGAAAGATCCGGAAAATACGAGGAATAATCTGGATTAATCAGGAAAAATACCTGATACTCTCGAACCCACTTGGCAAAAAGGCTCATGTCTTTATCTACAGTCATAAGATCAAAGTTCCATTCGACAGTGCACCCCATATCCTTATACCAACCATCGAATGAATATCCTTCTCTAGTAGGGTCTGAAGATGGCTTATCTATTACATTCCCATGGATAACGTTTTCCAAAGAAAAATAGAGGGGGTTTGGAATATCATAATTTACATTAAATGAAATATCATATTCTTTGCTGATATAAACCGCTTGCACAGTCAAATTGCTTACTATGTTATTGAAGGCGGCATTCCATGTCCCCGAGTATCGAGTATTGTTAATAAAGTTAGGAGGGTTAATTGAGTTAATCTCACCAGAATATGCAGGATCAGTATTCATGTCTGTCCCATAAGGAACATTGTCAAAAGAACGAAGAGTCTGAATAGTAATACCATCGGTATCCATATAACAAAAAACAACTCGAAAAGTTTTAATTGTGTATACGCTTTGAGTTGTAATGTTTGATTGAACATTGGTGAAAACTAACCTATCCCATACACCTACCTTGCCTTCGATTTCAGGCACAGATGGAACGCTGCTAAGTGTCTCTCCTGATTTCACATAACGAACTATGGGGGTAAGATCCTCCCCCTCTGTTGGATAAAAAGTAACAGTATACAGTTTTGCCCATTTAGCATAGAGAACTGTGTCTGAAATTACCTTATCGACGCTAAAGTTCCATTTATTATTGAAGGTTCTTTCTTTGTACCAACCATCAAAAGCATAGCCTGCACGTACGGGATCTGAAGGTAATGTCGCTGTTCCATAACTTGGAACCTCCTGTTCCTCTACCTCTTGGTTCCCTTCACCTGTGTCGAAAGATAAAGTGTATCTTACTGACGAGCTTATGACATCGCTCACAGAAACAGTAAACATCGTTTGTTTACCTTTATACTCTATTACAACAGAAAGCGTTTCCTTTGGCTTATCGCTCTTAAAATTCATAACCACGATATCTTGACGAATATCTGTAAGAGCAACCGAGGACTCAACCCCATCAGTTCTTTTTATTATAATTTTTATGCCAGATAAATCTATTTCATCGCCGATATAGTAAGTAGTTTTGTATTCACTTGAAGGATCAATAGAAATACTCTCGACACTAACCTCAGAACAAGCAGTTAAAAGGACTATCCCAAAAACAGCTAGTATAAGTATCAGTGAAACCGAAAGCTTTTTTAACATGTGGCAAACTCCATCGAAGGGTAAAAATGCGTGTAAAAGGCTCACACACCTTTATTAACATAATTATTATATATAATAGGGGCTGAAAAATCAACATATATTAAAGACAGAATAGGTGTATACTCGGTGAATTTTTATAAAACAAAAATGCCCAACCCATACTTTAACAACAAATTCATTCCTCTCAAAATGCTAGGATAACCGGCTTATCTCTTAACAATGTCCCCAGTTCAACAATAACCCCACAAAATAACCTCACAAAACTATAAAGATATTGCTAAAAAAGGACTACTTATACTTACCAATCTTCATAATGTTCTGAAAATAAATAATTTTAAAAGGTTTGAATCAAGACTGAACTATGTGAAGTTGTATTATTGTCTAGTTTTTTGTATGATATCTTCAAAAAGAGTGAGGATCATAATTGCCGCTAATAACTCCTTCAAAATCACAGTTAGTTCAGTTAGCTGACTTGCATAAAACTAGTTTTCAAGATGGAGACTTTTATATAGACTTTTTTTTCAAGAATAAACTAAACCTTGCTGATTGCTTTGTAAACATTGAGTTAGATGGAACTTTATCTGGGGTTCTATATGCTAGGCCTTTGAAATTTAAGATTTTAAAACGTGTTGTTGTTATCCCTTTTATCACAGGAGTTGCAACTAATCCCAATTTTCGTAATCGCGGTATAGCTTCCTCCTTGCTAAATGAAGCTTGTGATTACTACGCTAAAAATAAATATCCTTGTGTCATGCTTTACCCTTTCAACCATGATTTTTACAGAAGACAAAAATTTCAAACAGTTAATTATTTTTACAAACCATTTCTTGAATCATATAATCGGGATGAAGCCCCAAATTATGACTACTTGTTGGGAAAACTAATAAAAATATTGCCTACTAATTTTTCTGCTGAGAAACTTAAAATAGAGGATTTTGCCTCATGCAAAAAAATATATGATTGCGCGTCAAAGAACGAGTCTTTTTTTCAAATACGAACACCATCTTACTTTAGAATGTTACTGGAGGAATATTTGCAAGATGCTGGTTCAGGAATACTTTTCAAGCATTTTGGGAAACCATATGGATATTTATTGTTTTCTCAAGAAGGAATTAAGGAAATGGTTTTTTCACATAAATCAGCTGATAAATTCTTACCTATTTTTTCCGAAATTTTACCCTCTCTTGAATGCCCAATAAACTTTCGCGATAGCTCGACAAGGGATAACTTAAAACCCGATTGTCCCTTTGTTCTATCTTCAGACATCGAGTATTGTATGGCAAGAATTTGTCATATAAAGAAAGCAATTAAAATTGCTATTTACGACAAAAAAAGCCCAAAAAAAGTATGCATAATCCTGGAGGACTATATGTTTAAAATATGGATAAAGAACGGGAGGGCCCAATTCGTAAAGATTTTTCAGAAAAAAAAGTACCATAGTGAGTTAAAGAAACTTAATGATAAAGATTTCCATATTATATCAACCTCAAAAGAGTCATTAACCACGGCGTTGCTAGGAAATGTCAAGTTTAATCCGCTTTATAAAAATATATTTTATGTGTATAATATTCTAATGTACGAAAAGTACTAAGGAGAAAATAATGGCTAGAGAGATTAATTTAAAACGAGAAAATAAAATTTTATGGATTGTAATTGCTTCCATATTATTGATCGTTTTCTCCTCAAGTTTGGTTCTGTTTTCCGTTTATTATTTTGACAATTATAGCAAGAACCCTTCTGTGTCTTCGCCCGCCCAAAATATTATACTTTTAATTGGAGACGGGATGGGAGAAAAACATATTGAGGTAGCAAAGCTTTATGAAGGAAAAGAATTAACTATGACTTCTAAGTTCGGAGCATCTGGAGAGCTTATTACAAGATCCTTGACTCCTGGGCCAACCGATAGTGCTGCATCGGCTACAGCAATGGCAACAGGAAAGAAAGTAGGAAACGGAAGAATAGGTTACTACTCCGGATCAAACTTAAAAAACTTTGTCGAGTATTCCCAAGAATTAAGTAAAAAGACTGGCGTTGTAACCACAAAATCAGTTACTGATGCTACTCCTGCAGCCTTCTCTTCGCATGTGAAAAATCGTAGCCAACAAGAAGAAATCGCTCTTCAACAAATAAGAAATTCCAACCTTGATGTATTATTTGGGTTAGGTCAGGCTTTTTTTGAGCAGTATGAAGATGAAATAGATAACGAGACAAGAGAATATTGTGTGAGTTTCTCTGAACTTTCTCAAACCCAAAAGGAGAAAGTATATTGTATACTTCCTGATGATGGAATTAGCACTATAGGAAATGATAGAACACTTGCTGTACTAACAGATAAAGCCTTAGATATTTTAAGTAAAGATAATAATGATGGCTTTTTTCTGATGGTTGAAGGAGCAAAAATTGATACTGCTAGTCACGAAAACAATATACAATCTATGATAAATGAACTTACTGCATTTGATGATGCAGTTGCAGTCGCCCTAAATTTCGCCTCTGCAAATCCTAATACGACTGTTTTAGTGGTTGCGGACCATGAAACAGGTCGCATAAAAATTCCTGCTGATGCTGAAGCCCAAGATATTTCGGATGACTGGTATAAAACCAAAAATCACACAATAAGAAACGTACCTTATTATATTTACGGACCAGGCACTGGGGAACTTCCAAGCATATTAGATAACAGCGATGTCTTTGTGGTGATGTGCCAATTATTTGAAATAAATTCTTTTTGATTGAGGGAAAGTATGAAAGATAATTTAATTAACAATGCTATAAAATGGGCTGTAAAACTCGGCTTTTCGGAGGAATGGCTAGCCAAAATTTCTGATTTTGCACCAGCTGCTGAATTTGTGCCTTTTGACCCAAAGAATAAAACTCTTTTTGAAAAGAAAGACATGATGTTAAATTTAGTCTGCTATTTGAATTATTGTGATCTCGCCGAAAAATTTTACCAGGAAAAGGGTATATCAGAAAACATATTAATCGACACTCTGTTGGACATTAAAATTTGGGCTTATAGATATAAAGAAATCTTTGGCGGGTATGGAGTAAAGGAAATTAACTGGCTACATAATAATATTGAGTGCAATATATTTAGGGTAGGTAGATTACAATATAAATTTGGTAAATCTATGCTTTTTTCTTGGAAATATCGAATGAAAATAGCGGAAAAGATTTTGGAAATTCACATCCCGAGAGGAGAAAAACTTCAGTTTTCAGAATGTATAGAATCGTTCAAACAAGCGAAGGTTTTCTTCGCTACTTTCTTTCCTGAATATAAATATAGACACATTACTTGTGGCTCATGGATGCTTGATAACAAAGTCCTTCCTAAAATATTGTCCGCAGATTCAAATATTATTTCCTTCCAAAATGCTTTTAACGTACTCATTACGGTTCCATCGAGAGATTGTATTCGATTCGTTTTTGGCGAGCACAAGAACAAAAAAAATCTTGATGATTTTGAGCCGAAAACTTCTTTCCAAGCAAACCTCAAAGAGCACATATGCTCTGGCAAATGCAACTATGTTGGATATGGGATATTGAAGGAAGAGTTCAAACAGTAAAAACCAACAAAACTTTAAAATCGACCCAAATTAATATGGGATGATTTCTAGATATTTTTCTGAGAGGTTATATGAAAGAACTTTTAAACATTACAATTGGCAATTTACTTGAACAGGTGGCAAGAAAATATCCAACTAGATCGGCGGTTAAATACATAGAAATGAATTTTACTCGAACATACTATGAGTTCAACAAGGAGGTTGATAAGTATGCTAGGGGTCTTCTAGGAATGGGGCTTAAAAAGGGAGACCATGTAGCGGTTTGGGCTACAAATTACCCTGAATGGTTGGTTCTAATGTTCGCTACTGCTCGTGTCGGTATTATTTTAGTTACAGTCAATACGAATTACAAGGAGAACGAACTCGAGTATATTCTATACCAGTCTGACAGCAAGGCTCTTTTCATTTGTGATGGAATTAAAGATATAGATTGTGAAAAGATTATTTTTAGTCTGTGCCCCGAGCTTAAAACCTGTGAAATTGGAAAACTAAACTCTCATAAGTTACCAATGTTAAAAATGGTAGTTTCATTTGATAATTGGTACAAAGGTTTGTATAATTGGACACAAATTCCTTCATTTGGAGTGTTGATTGATAACAAATCCTATAAAGAGGCCCAAAACATAGTAAAACCTGATGATGTAATTAATATGCAATATACTTCTGGAACCACAGGTTTTCCTAAAGGTGTTATGTTAACTCATATTAACTTAGTAAATAATGGGATGGCTATTGGCAACTGTATGAGATTTACATATCGAGATAGACTATGTATTCCAGTACCATTCTTTCACTGTTTTGGTATGGTGCTTGCTGTTCTTGCAAGCGTTACCCACGGAGCCACAATGATTCCTTTGTTATGGTACACACCAATGAAAGTAATGCATGCTATAGAATATGAGCGTTGCACAGCTGTGCATGGGGTTCCAACTATGTTTATTAAAATCTTAGAACATCGTGATTTTTCAAAATATGATTTTTCCTCTTTAAGAACAGGTATAATGGCTGGTTCGCCCTGCCCTCCAGAAATTATGCAACGTGTTATAGAAAAAATGAATTTAAAAGAAATAACCATAACTTATGGACAAACTGAAGCATCTCCTGCATGCACAATGACCACCCCAGATGATGCTTTTGACTTAAGGGTAAACTCAGTGGGGAAACAGCTTCCACATATGGAAACGAAGATAGTCGATCCCGAAACCTATGAAGATCTACCGAATGGAACCCCTGGAGAATTTGTTGTCCGTGGATATAATATAATGAAAGGATACTATAAAATGCCAGAAGCCACCTATGCAGCAATCGATAAAGATGGATGGCTTCATACTGGCGATCTTGCAGTTAGAGACAACAACGGTTATTACAAAATTACTGGCAGGATAAAAGATATGATAATTAGAGGAGGAGAGAATATTTTCCCAAAAGAAATCGAAGATTTTCTGTATACTCACCCTGATATTGTTGATTCTCAGGTCGTTGCCGTTCCCTCTCCAAAGTATGGGGAAGAGGCGTATGCATTCATAATAAAACGCCCAAATTCAAAAGTTACTGCTGAAGACATAAAAAAATATATATCTGACAATATGGCCAGACATAAAATCCCTTCATACATAGAGTTTATAGATGAGTTCCCTATTACTGGAAGCGGAAAAATTCAAAAATTTAAGCTCAGGGAGATGGCGAGAAATACATTGGGAAGAGAAAACGATTCCTTTAGTTTTGTGGACAAAGACTGATTTATCATCCGTCACTTATTTTTTTGGCCGAGAAAAAGGCTTTAAGTTTTTTGGCTTGGAAGAATTTATCCTCCGTCACTTATTTTTTAACCGAGAAAAAGGCTTTAATCATTTTGGCTTGGGAGAATTTATCCTCAGTCTCTTCTTTTTTAAACTAGATAAAGGCTTTAAGCTTTTTGACTAGTGATGGTTTATCCCTATATTAATCCCTTCTAATTGAGAAAAAAAGCTTTTTTGTCTAGGAATATTTTTTACACGTCTTTCTTAATAAAAACCCAAATATAGAGAAGCGCAGTCTTTCGTAAAAAATTACGATGTTTAGTTTTGGTTTTCTAAATATACGATTGCAGTATCTTTGGGCAACTCATTAAGGACTCTCCCATCTAATTCATTTTTCAAATATTTGGGAAGATTTAGTGAGTTTTCAGATAGATTTACTACTGTTTTTAGATTTCCTCTGTCGATATACAGTACCTTTCCTTCACTACGAATGGATATATCCGAATTAATTAAACAGTTCTTGTACCTCTTCCTTAAATCACCTAGATTTCTGTAATGCGATACTATATCAATATCCCCTCCAGTAGTCGGGAAAGTCCCTCTATTCATTGGATCTTCAAACCCTTGCATACCTGCTTCATCTCCGTAATATATACTAGGGACTCCGGGTAAAACATATTGAATAATGGAAGCTATCTTTAAAAGATCCTTTCCCCTTTTATATTCTTCAGGATTCAAACGGTATATACTTCTTGAAAATTTAGTTTTCGGAGGGTTGCTAACCCCTAGTTCTGTAATAATACGAATTGTATCATGAGAACCAAGAAGTGTCATGCATGAATTCAACACACATTTAGGATAATTTTCACATATATCATACACAGAATTAATGAAGCTCTCCACATGTTTTTCTTTGAGTAATTCTATAATCGAGTTTCTAAATGGATAGTTCATTACTCCATCTAATTGGCTACCTAATACGTATTTCCGTTTTTCACCATAACTTTCTTTAGTGCTAGCATCTTCCCACACCTCGCCGATAACGGAAACCTCATCTCCGTTATCTTTACAAGATTTCCGTATTTTTTCTACAAATAATGAGGAAAGTTCGTCAACAACATCTAGTCTCCACCCCTTTACTCCAATTTTTGTCCATTTTTCTATTACTCCACCCTTACCGGCAATCAAATTTTGAAACTCAGTCGAGTTTCTTTTAATAGTTGGGACCACAGTTACCCCCCACCAACATTCATAAAGGTCGGGCCATTCGTAAAAAGTGTACCAATCATAATAAGGACTAAGTTTAGATTGATATGCCCCAATACTGGGGTAATGGTTTAATTTGTTAAAATAAAGGCTATCTGAACCTGTATGATTAAAAACTCCATCTAATATTATACCTATATCAAGCCTTTTGCAATTTTCAATAAGATCTTTGAATTCATTCTCATCTCCAAAAAGGGGATCAATTTTGAAATAATCACCAGTGTCATATCTATGATTACTTGAACTCTCAAAAATTGGCGAAAGGTAAATAGAATTGACTCCTAACGATTTTAAGTATGAAAGCCTGGAAATAATACCTTTGATGTTTCCGCCATAAAAGTCATCTGCTCGATAACCATTTTGGTCTCCGATAGAGAGATTCTGATACCAAGATTTAAATATACCCCTAACAGGTCTCTTTTCATCCTCTTTTCTACAGAAGCGATCTGCAAAAATATGATAAATTATTCCACCTTTAATCCATTCAGGAGTTTTGAAATCACATTTAAACACAGTTAATTGCCATTCTGGAAGCCAATCTCCAATAAGTGCCCTTCCATCCCTTCCTCTTCCGACAAAAATTGTACCTTCGTAAGTATAAATTTCAAATCGATAATAGTATATCCCCGGATTATCTGCAGAAAAACCACAAACAAAGATGTTGTCTTCCTTGTCTTCTCCAAGAAATTTGAGCGGAATATTTCTTATAAAAGTCTCTTTTCTTAGGACTAAACTTAAACCTATTATAGAAATAGATTTATTAATTGGAAACTTAATGCTTATTAACTCTCTTTCGGAAACAGCTCCAAAAGGTTTTTTATATTCTGTTTTTCTAGAATCGAAAGAAAGCATGTTCACCTATTAGTAATTGTATAAAAGTGCATCAAGTAATTTTTTATGAGCAAAGTATATATTCCCTCTAATTTTTTTCTAAATCCTTGCCAAAGAAATAAGTAATTACTTTAAAAAGATAACTTATGGCCTTAGAGATTAAAATATCACATAATTTATTTACACATCCAAGGTTCTCAGACAAATGCTAAGGATATTTCACTGGCATTATCTATCCTTTTCGAGTCTCCAGATCTTAGTCGCATATTCCTCAACGCTCCTATCTGCTGCAAAAAAACCTGACCTTGCAGTATTTTTCAAGGACATCCTTTGGAATCTATACTTATCTTTATATGCGACATCAACAGCATCTTGTGCATTTACATAACTAGCAAAGTCAGCAAGCACGAAATAAGGGTCAGCTTGCCCTCCCTTTCCTAAAGTCATGCTGTCCGCTATTTCTCCAAACTTGACTCCACAAAGACCCTCTCTAAGCAGAGAGATAATATTTCTAATCCGTTCATCATGAGAATAATATTCAGTAGGATTATAAATGGGGCGCAACTTATCGACTTCATCAGCAAAGAGCCCAAAAATGAAAATGTTTTCATCCCCAACTCTTTCGTGAATTTCAACATTAGCACCATCCATAGTTCCTATGGTAACGGCTCCGTTTATCATGAACTTCATGTTTCCTGTTCCAGAAGCTTCCTTTCCTGCAGTTGAAATCTGTTCACTTATTTCGGCTGCTGGCATAATAATTTCAGCCAAACTAACCCTATAATTCTCTAGAAAAACCACCTTAATTTTTCCATTGATTTGAGGATCGTTATTAACCATTTCTCCTATCATGTATATAAGTCGTATTATTAACTTTGCCATGTAATAAGAACTAGCTGCTTTTGCTCCAAAAATAAAGGTCCTAGGAGTAATGTCTAAGCTTGGATTATCCTTAAGTCTTAAATACAAATTCAATATGTTAAAAGCATTAAGTAATTGCCGCTTGTACTCGTGCAATCTTTTTACCTGAACATCAAATATACTACTAGGGTCGATAGTAACACCATTTGCTTTAGAAATATACTCGGCAAGTCTCTGTTTATTTTTATATTTTATCTCCCTCCATCTGTCTAAAACGTCGTGGTCTCCTTGAAATTTCTCTAATTTTTCCAGATGACTTGCATCCGTTAGAAATTTGTTACCTATCAGATCGTTAATAAAATCACTAAGCAATGGATTTGCTTCAGCAAGCCATCTTCTATGTGTAATCCCATTTGTTACATTCATAAACTTTTCAGGAGAAATCTTGAAATAGTCGGCAAATATAGTTTTTTTCAAAATTTCAGTATGCAAAGCAGAAACCCCATTAACGGTATGCGAAGAAGCCAAGCATAAGTTTGCCATACGTATTTCCCCATCAGACATTATGGCATTATTAGAAATTCTCTCCCAGTCCCCAGGAAAAGCATTCCATAAGTTTGCACAACATCTTTGATTTATTTCTTTTACAATTTGATGAATTCTTGGCAAAAGGGAGGAAAACAAGTTTTCCGGCCAAGTCTCCAAAGCTTCCTGCATTACAGTGTGATTAGTATAGCTCACGGTTTCAGTCACAATTTTCCATGCCTCTTCCCATGAATATCCATAATCATCCAAAAAAATTCTCATTAACTCAGGAATACATAAAGTTGGGTGGGTATCATTTACATGAATCGCAACCTTGCTGGAGAAGGAATCCAATGATCCATAACATTTAAGATGCTTGTTGATGATACTCTGAATGCTTGCTGAAACAAAGAAGTACTGCTGCTTCAACCGAAGGCTTTTTCCTTCATAGTGATTATCGGCTGGATATAACACCTTAGATATGGCCTCTGCTATTGCTTTAGCTTCTATTGCTTTAAGATATTCACCTCTAGAAAACAGAGACATGTCTAATTGTACTGGAGCCGTTGCGCTCCATAATCTTAAAACATTAACTGCATCACTGTTGTATCCGCTTACGTTAACATCATAAGGAACAGCAATAACCTCTGTAGTTCCTTTATGTTCTATAATTAGTTTTCCATCTTCCCATCTTTCTTCTATATAGCCGCCGAACTTAACCGAACAATGTTCACTTCGAGCATTAAACCAAACATCTCCTTCCTTAAGCCACTCATCAGGCATTTCCATTTGCCATCCATCAATTATTTTTTGACTAAATATTCCGTAATCGTATCTTAAGCAAAATCCACTAGCAACATAATCCCTTGCAGTTAAACTATCTAGATAAGCTGCGGCTAATCTCCCTAGTCCCCCGTTACCAAGCCCTGCATCTGGTTCGATATCCATTAGCTTTTCTATACTGAATCCCATATCATTAATACAATCACTTGCCAGATCAAGGATACCCAAGTTATATAAATGGTTTTTAAGAGATCTTCCTAAAAGGAACTCCATAGACATGTAATAAACCTGTTTAAGACCTTTTTTTCTTACTTTTGCTTTAAAATCAACCCTTTTTTCCGTTAATATATCTTTTACTACCATGCATAATGCTCTATACATTATGTTGTCGGTAGCCTCTTTGTATTTCAGCCCAAAGTTTATTGCGAGCTTATTCTCCAAAAGCTCTCTAAATTCCATTTTATTAATTTTAGCCATAACTTCTCCTAGTATATCCGCATAAATTTATAAGCCCTTTCCCCTGCCTATATGCGCAATTATTTATAATTTCTCGTACATAGATATATATTGTTTCGCAGATTTTCTCCACGAGAAATCTTTTTCCATAGCATTCTTTTTAATTAAATCAAAACCTTTCTTTTCACCGTAATACATAGATACAGCCCTGTTTATGGCATCAAGCATATCACAAGCATCAAAAGTTTTAAAAGTAAAACCTTCTCCTATCCCGGTTATTGGATTAAATGGTTCTACTGAATCCTTAAGCCCCCCCGTTTCTCTGACAATAGGAATTGAACCATATCTCATTGCTATCATTTGGGATAAACCACAAGGTTCAAATTTTGAAGGCATTAAGAATAGGTCGGACGCGGCGTAAATTTTGCTCGCCATATCTGCAGAAAAAGATATTGCCGCATTTAATTTTGTAGGATATTGCTTCTCCATTTCTTTAATCGCATTTTCATATTTCCAGTCCCCTGTACCTAAAATAACAAGTTGCACATCCATTGATAAAATCTCATGGATAACCCTTAGTACTAAATCTATACCCTTTTGTCCAGTAAGTCTTCCCACCATTCCTATCATTGGTTTATCTGCATTCTGAGGAAGACCAATCATTTTTTGTAAAGCAATTTTATTTTTTACTTTTTTCTCGGGATCTTTAGCAGAAAAGTTGGTAAAAAGGGCCCTGTCCGTTTCAGGGTTATACAATTCTGTATCAATACCATTCAAAATCCCTATGATTTTATACTGTCTTTCGTTTAAGATAAATTCTAACCCATAAGCAAAATAAGGATCTAGAATTTCCGCTGCATAAGAAGGGGATACTGTTACAACTTTGTTTGAAGCCTCTATTCCACCTTTAAGCATGTTTGCATCTCCTCTATATTCAACCAAAGCAGAATTTTTCTCAGGAATCCCGAAAACATTGTCTATAACATATTTATCCATTCTGCCTTGAAATTCAATGTTGTGAATAGCTTGAACTGTTTTAATTTTTGAATACAATGGTATATTCCGATAAAAACTATCTAACATCACAGGTATAAGAGATGTTTGCCAATCGTTGCAATGTATTACATCTGGAGTAAACTTCATCAAAGGAATCAACTCTAAAACAGCTTTTGAAAAAAAGGCAAATCTTTCCCCATCATCGAAATGCCCATAGAGGCCCTTTCTCTTAAAATAATATTCATTGTCTACGAAAAAGAACGATACCCCTTTTTGGACATATTGAAATAGCCCCGCATATTGCTGACGCCACCCTAAAAGAACGGTAGTAGACCCTAAGAAACGCATATGACTTTTGAAGCTATTGGGTATATCTTCATAATATGGCAGGACCACGGAAACTTCAATCTTCTCTTCTGCAAGTGCTACTGGCAATGCCGCAGATACATCTCCAAGTCCACCTGTTCTAATAAAAGGACCTGCCTCAGAAGTTGCGTATAAAACCTTCATTTTTGTCTCCTTTTCATAGTTCCTAAGAATTATGCATTAATTTTTTCACCTTTCTATTCAAATATTTTTTTCAATAATTATACGGTCTTATTTTTCACAACAACAATAGGATAAGTGCTAAAACCTTTTAGTTCCCTATTTTCTTTTACAGTTACTTTTTTGTCGGTAATAACATATGAAAGCTGGCTTCCATCCATCACTATACCATCCTCCATAATAATACAGTCCTTAATAATTGCACCTTCTGCAACCTTAACATTACGGAATAGTATACTGTTTTCGACAATTCCATTTATTGTACAACCATCTGCAATTAGTGAATTTTTCACTAGTGCCTTTTCTCCATACATTGTTGGAACACTGTCTTTAACTTTCGTGAATATCTTTCTCTCCCCACCAAACAGCTGCTCTCTTATTGAGATATCCAGCAGTCTCATGCTTTCTGCATAATATGTCTTTACATCATCGACAATCGCAGCATAATCTTTTATTTCGTAAGCATTCAATTTTTTCTGGGGGACCTCTTTGAAAAGAATGTCTGTTTCAAAGTCAACTAAACCCCTCGCGTAGGCTTGCTCTACCCACTTCATAATAATTTCTTTAGAAACAACGTATATACTCAAAGATACCATCTTATAATCAGAGGAAGGGACCTCTACCGAATACATGTCGGTAACAGTACCACTTTCATCTTTTGCTACTATTACTCTTTTGCTTGAGTTTACACATTGTGCTTTATGACACAATATAGTAAGATCTGCTCCAGAAGAGATATGATTTTCAAGCACCTTACTAAAATCGATGTTAGCTGCGACGTTCCCGTTGCTTATTATTACATAATCTTCTGGTGCCTTTTCTATAAAATCTAATATCGTATATAATGCCTCTATCTTTCCCTTGTAAACTTCTTTAGAAGTATTTAACACAAATGGCGGGAATACTGCAATACCACTATTTTTTCTATTCAGATCCCAATCACGCCCCATTCTTATATGATCCATCAAAGAAGAATAATTATTTCTCGTAATTATTCCTATCCGGGTAACACCCGAATTCACAAAACTTGATAGAGAAAAATCTATAAGACGATACCTTCCCCCAAAAGGCATAGAGGTGGTTGTTCTATGGATTGTCAAATCATTAAATTTGTTTTCATTTCCACTTGCAAACAAAACGGCCATCATTTTATTGTTCATTATCTTTTCCTCCTAGTTCCCGACCATTTCACCGGCGGCAACAATTGTTCCCTTTAATACCTGTGTTCTTGGGCCAATAACGGCTATTTTCCATTCACCTGCAGTTGCACAGAGTTGATTCTCTCCAATCTTACAATTTTCCATAATCTCTGCTCCCCACCCAACAATTGCGTGCCTTACCTCAGTGCCTGCCCTGATAATGCTGTTAGGCATTATAACACTGTCATAAATTTTGGCACCCTTTTCAACGATGACTCCAGTTGATATAACTGAATTATATATTTCTCCATTAATCTCACCACCTTCCGAAACAACCGAATTAAAAAGGTGTGAATCAGGCCCAGCATAGTGAGGTGGTTCGGCAGCATTTCTAGCATATATAATCCAACTCCTATCGTATAAATTCAATCCGCTCTCAGGCTTAAGTAAGTCCATGTTTGCTTCCCAAAGAGAAGAAATAGTTCCTACATCTTTCCAATAGCCACTAAAGTCATAGGTGTACATCTTTTGCCCATCTTTCAACATATTCGGTATAATGTTTTTTCCAAAATCGTTAGAACTTGTTTTATCTTCTTCGTCTTTTATCAAATACTCCTTGAGTTTTGCCCAAGTAAATATGTATATTCCCATGCTAGCTTTGTTAGATTTAGGTTTTTTAGGCTTTTCCTCAAATTCCTTTATCCTTCCATCCTTATCAGCACTCATAATCCCAAAACGAGAAGCCTCCTCCAATGGAACATTTAACACGGCTATAGTACAATCAGCACCCTTTGAAATGTGCTCTTTGAGCATTTTGCTATAGTTCATTTTGTAAATATGGTCACCCGATAAAATAAGAACATATTGTGGAGAATATCTATCAAGAAAGTTAATATTTTGAAAAATTGCATTTGCAGTGCCTTTGTACCATTCTCCTGATTTAGCTGTTTGATAGGGAGGCAAAACAAAAGCCCCTCCTTCTAAACGGTCAAAATCCCAGGGTTGCCCATTTCCAATATATTGATTCAGTTCAAAGGGCTGATACTGGGTAAGTACTCCGATTGTATCAATGTCAGAATTAATGGTATTGGATAAAGTAAAGTCTATAATTCGATACTTTCCTCCAAAAGGAACTGCTGGTTTTGCAACCTCTTTTGTCAGTACCCCCAATCTTGTCCCCTGTCCGCCAGCCAATAACATGGCCACGCATTGTTTGTTACCAGGCATAATTACCCTCCTATTTAATAATTTCTTGCTTTATTTATCACTTTTTTTTAAGTATATGGCAGAATTTCCTTCAATGTCTATTGATACACTCTGCTGAAACCCATGCATTGGAACCATTTTAGTTACATATTCTTTAGATGCAGAAGAATTGCCCCCGTATTCTCTGTCGTTGGTATTAATTATAACCTCATATTTACCCGAATCAGGAACTCCAAAGGAATAATTCTTTCTATTAACATCAGAAAAATGAACCACTACAATTATTTTTTCTTTTTGTTTTGATTCTCTATAAAAAACAAATACATTTTGAATGTTATCATCCACAACAATCCATTTAAACCCTTCATAACAGGAATCCTGTTCATACAAAGGTGCATTTTTTAAGTATACTTTGTTCAAATCTTTTACAAACGCTTTTACTCCCCTGTGAGTTTCAAAATCTAGCAAAAACCAATCTATTGGTCTTGTAAAATCCCATTCGATAAACTGAGCTATTTCATTTCCCATAAAATTAAGTTTTTTCCCTGGATAAGCAATTTGGTAGGCATATAGCACCTTTAGTGCGGAGAATTTATCTTTATACGACCCAGGTACTTTCCCTATCATTGAACACTTTCCATGAACAACTTCATCGTGGGAAAAAGGTAAAATATAGTTTTCACTAAAAGCATACGATATACCAAAAGTAATCTTATTATGAGAACCTTTTCTAAAAAATGGGTCAATTGAAATATATTCAAGCAAATCATTCATCCACCCCATATCCCATTTAAAATTAAAACCTAGGCCACCTATCGATGGAGGCAATGTAACCATTGGAAAGGCAGTGCTTTCCTCAGCAATAGTAATTGTTCCAGGATATTTAGTTAAAAGTGTATTATTCATAGACCTCAGAAAGGAAACAGCATCAAAATTATATCTACTTCCATCGGGATTGGGGATCCATTCACCTTCCTTTCTGTCATAATCTAAATATAGCATGCTTGCCACAGCATCCATTCTTATCCCATCTATATGATAATACTCCATCCAAAAGCAAGCTGATGAAATTAAAAAGGACTGTACGGTACCTTTGCTATAATCGAAAACTGCGGTTCCCCAACCTTTGTGTTCTGCCCTATATGGGTCACTGTATTCAAACAAAGGTGTCCCATCGAAACGATATAATCCGAAGTCATCTTTGGGAAAATGTGAAAAAACCAAATCAAGTATTACGTAGATACCTTCACTGTGGCATTTATCTACAAAATACATAAAATCGTGAGGGGTTCCAAACCTTGAAGTGGGGGCAAAAAAACCAGTGCATTGATAACCCCAACTCATTTCCAAGGGATGCTCCGTAACTGGCAGAAGTTCAATGTGAGTATAGCCCATTTCTTTAACATATGGGATCAAACTATCCGCAAGATCGCGATATGAATAATAGTTGCCATCGGGATGACGTCTCCAAGATCCCAGATGGATTTCATAGATGTTGATTGGACATGAATATGGGTCAAATTTTTTTCTCTCCTCTAAAAATTTTGAATCATTCCATTTATATCCATTAATGTCATAAATTTTACTTGCATTTCCGGGAGGAGTTTCAGTGTGTAAAGCAAAAGGATCTGCTTTATTAATTATTCTTCCATCAGCATTCTCGATACTAAATTTATAACTGTCATATCTTTTTAAACCTGAAATATAGCATTCCCAAATCCCCGAGTCAATTGAACTCATTGGATTTACTCTTCGGTCCCATCCGTTAAAATCACCCACCAAGGATATGCTTTTCGCATTTGGGGCAAAGCACCTAAAACGCCAAGCTTTTACACCCTTGTCGATGACATAACTGGGTTTCATTAATTTATACAGTTCACAGTTAGTTCCCTCTTTGAAAAGATATATCGGATAATCGATTGTTCTAGCAGACATTTTTCCTCGCAATATAAATAAAAATTCAAATTAACCCTTTTT
>Ga0265294_10001820_pt1 | contig 28499 bp, 22 predicted proteins | sample MunlanPumphouse3_FD_192504 | JGI IMG/M metagenome (GOLD analysis project Ga0265294, IMG submission 192504) | Groundwater microbial communities from a municipal landfill in Southern Ontario, Canada - Pumphouse #3 | ecosystem: Environmental > Aquatic > Deep subsurface > Groundwater | place...
TCGCTTTGATGAGGATTATCCACGAAAATGTTTTGGAGTAACTGTTCGAAAAGCGGCTCGCTCAAGCCCTTTCGCAATTCCTTAAGATAACCTTCAAAGGCAAGGAAGTTCAAAGGATCTCCACCATGATTCCACAATCCAATACAATACAGATTATAGAATAAACCCTTGGGAAATCTATTCAATTGTGCTTCGCGCAAGAAGAATTCTTTATAATTGATGATTGCTTCCATCAATTTTTTATCGAATCCGTCTTTGCATATCCGTGCAATTTCTTTACGAATTATTTGCGCCAAAGCATCCAGATTCTCTTTTTTTATATGCTTGCAGATAATAGAAATTGTGGGTTGTAAGATGTCGCCCTGTACCGATATACTAGAATCTTTACACAATCCCGATTCCCGTATTGCATTCTTTAAGGGTGACGCTGGATAGTGCATCAACAATTCGCTCATAAGCGAAATCTTCTGATCCAAAAATGGTTCCGTAACCTTTCCATAACTAAAATTGAGCGCAAGATAATATTCATCGGTAAGATCAGTATCGTCTGCTAAAGGATATTGCAATTTCAATTTCTTAGCGGCTCTAAAGGGCTTTTGTTCCGGCATTTCTACTTTAAAGCCAGGATCCTCAAAATTACTTAAGTATTCCGCATCAATTATCTGCAAAGTAGCATCAATATCCATATCGCCATACAACCAAATCTTACTATTGGAGGGATGATAATACTTTGCATGAAATGCAATGAATTTTTCCTGATTTAATTTGGGGATGGCGTCTGGATCTCCACCACTCTCAAATCCGTAAGGTGTGTCTGGAAACTGGGCATGCATACATTGCCTACTCACAATTGAATCCACCGAAGAAAACGCTCCCTTCATTTCGTTGTAAACTACACCCCGGTAGTTTATTTCTCCATCTTCCGAGAACAGCTCATAGTGCCAACCTTCCTGAGCCAGAATCTTTGGATCGTCGTAAATTCTGGGATACAACACCGCGTCCAGATACACTCGCATCAAATTCACAAAATCCTTATCATTTGTGGAAGCAACCGGATAGCTCGTCCAATCTGAAGATGTCATGGCATTAATAAAGGTATTTAAGCTTCCCTTAATCAGCTCCATAAAAGTGCCTTTGGCTGGATAATTTTTGCTGCCATTTAATACTGAATGTTCTAGAATATGTGGACACCCGGTATCATCTTCTGGAATAGTTTTAAAGGTAATATTAAAGGCTTTGTTATTGTCCAAACAAGATAAATGAATTAGATCTGCTCCACTCTTTTGATGGCGGTAACGATTATAAGTACAGTTCAGTTCTTTAATTTTTTGGCTCTGTAAAAGTTCAAAGCCGTGCAATAACTTAGGTTTTTTCATGTTTATTCCTTGTAATTTTCTCTCATATAAGCCTGTAAGTCTTAAGTCCTTCGCGCAAAATGTCTCTGTTCTTTGTCTGTAACGGGCAGATGGGCAAGCGAAATTCAAGCTCGATGAGCCCCATCATATGCAAAGCTTCTTTTGCAGGAATAGGATTTGTTTCGATAAACATCAAATGATTTAAATTCGCTAAGTAAGCATGTTGGCTTGCCGCCTGTAAATAATCGCCGGCCAAACAACTGGCAATGTGTTCACTCATCAATTTCGGAACCACATTTGCCGTTACCGATATGCAGCCCTTCCCGCCAATAGCCATAATGGGCATATTAAGCGCATCCTCTCCACTCATCACACTGAAGCTTTTGGGTGCATCCCTCACGATTTGTGTTACTTGCACCAAATTCCCACTTGCTTCTTTTACCCCAATAATATTGGAGCATTCTCTTGCTAAACGAACTGTAGTTTCCGCAGTAATATTCACTCCTGTACGACCAGGAACATTATATATAACAATGGGTATTTTCACTTTTGAGGCAATGGATTTATAATACTCATACATGCCCTGTTGTGTAGGTTTAATATAGTATGGCGTAATTATTAAGGCAAAATCCGCACCCAATTCCTCAGCTTTTTTTGTGTTTGCCAAGCTTTGCATATAGTTGTTGGAACCAGTACCAATCATAACCGGAACCTTATTGGCAATTTTTTGCATGGCGAATCTCAGCAGTGCATCTTTTTCATCCCCAGCAAGAGCTGCTGCCTCTGCTGTGGTGCCCAAAAGCAGTATGCCATTGGTATCATTTTCCAAATGATAACATATTAAACGTTCCAAAGCATTCCAATCCACAGCACCATTCTTAAATGGTGTAACCAGAGCAACATAAGATCCTTGCAGCATCTTTTCCTCCACTAATAAAGCATAATGTTTTGTGTTTCTTTTTATGCAACTATCCTCAAAGTATAGTTTTTTTCAAATTATCTACAACTCATTATTCCGTCAATATAAATCACAAGCAAACGATATTCTGCGCTTCACTGATCATGGCACCATAAGCAATCACTGTAATCTGCTCTCCCGCTTTAATCGCTTTCGCCTTAGCCAAAGAAATGCTGAAATACTTATGGAAAGAATGAGCAGGGATGCCCTACGATGCGACAGTTTGCAGTTTCCCCCTGTCACTTTGAATTTGTATTGCCTAAAATAAGATCTATGCTATAATTATAATGTACTGTTTTATGCTCTACCCACATCGTAACGGAGCCCGTAACGTATCCTGTAACGGAGCTTTCCGAAGCTTCGAAAGTGAGACTTGAAGTTTTCAGTGATTAAAGCTTGAAGTTTTCGGTGATTAAATTTGAAGAAACGGTGATTAAAACCAGTAAGAGAATGACCGCTATAGAAGCCTGTTTTCCTGATTTGAAGTTTTCGGTGATGAAAATTGAAGTTTTCAGTGAGGGTTTATACCCTGTCTAAAAAACGGGGGGATGTGAATTATACAAATGAATCTTGACAAAAACCCGCAGCGCTCAAGAAGTGAACATAAGTTCATATTAATGCACTATTTTTAATTCTTACTAATGGAGATAATATGCCACGCAACAAGAGCTTACGTACACTACAAGGTCTTCCTACGATAAAGGGATTTCGTCCACTTTGGATGCGAACAAATTACCGTAGGGCCATAACCTTGAATTTGGAAGAGTACGAAACCCTTCGCTTGATAGACTATGAAAATCTTATTCAAGAGCAGGTGGCAGAATTAATGAATGTATCTCGCCCTACCGTTACACGCATATATGACAGTGCGCGAAAAAAACTGGGAACAGCACTGGTTGAAGGACGCACCTTTATTATTGAGGGCGGAGATGTCCAGATTGCTCGCAAATACTATCTATGCGAAGATTGTCAACATCGCATGGATTTAGATGGAAGAGAGGACAAACCACAAATCTGCCCCGCCTGTGGCTCAAACAGAATACTATCTCTGCAAGATTGCTTCATTCGTGGTTGCCGTCGCTGCAGAAGATGCAAATAAAGGAGAAAGAATGAAAATCGCAATTCCACTTACTAATTCGGAGCTAAGCTTACACTTTGGTCACTGTGAAAAGTTCGCCATCTATCATATTGAGAATGGTAAGATTCAAAAAGAAGAGATCGTAGATCCTCCCATGCATGAACCCGGTTCTCATCCCAATTTTCTGAACCAGCTTGGCGTAAGCGTAGTCATTACCGGTGGCATGGGCATAAAGGCTCAACAGTTAATGCAAGCAAATGGTATTGAAGTAATTGTGGGAGTATGCCCTATGCCATTAAAAGATATTGTGGAAATGTACCTTAAAAAATCCCTGGAAGCAGGCAATAACCTGTGTGACCACTAATGAGAATTGCCATAGCTAGCGGTAAGGGTGGCACGGGAAAGACTACACTTGCCGTTAATTTGGCGCTATACGCAGCCGAAGAATTTCCTGTTTTGTTGATGGATCTTGATGTTGAGGAGCCTAATGGCGGCATTTTCATCAAAGGTAGCATCCATAGCAAGATTACTGCTTACAGAAACATACCTCATTGGGAACAAGAGCCTTGTACTCTTTGCGGTAAATGCACTACTTGGTGTGCGTATAATGCATTGCTAAAATTGGGCGATACGATATTGGTAATGCCAAACTTATGTCACTCCTGCTATGCCTGTAGCGAACTTTGCCCAGAACACGCCTTGCCTATGCAGCAAGAAAGCTTGGGCACTATCATCCATATTAAGAATGGAAGCCTCAACTTTGTAGAGAGTAAGCTAGACATAGGTTTAGAACAAGCCTCGCCCCTAATTTCTCAAAGCCTAGAATTTGCCAATAAGAACTTTAAGGATATAAAGTTACAGATATTGGACAGCCCTCCCGGAACGGCTTGTGCTATGGTTTCGGCAGTTAAAACAGCAGATTATGTGGTGCTGATAAGTGAACCTACACCATTCGGCTTACACGATCTCAAGCTTGCTGTTGAAACAGTTCGTCAACTAAATTTACCTTTTTCTGTAGTGATAAACCGTGACGGGATAGGAAACAACGACATTTACAAGTATCTTGAACAAGAAGGCATAGAACTACTTGCCAAGATTCCCCATAGCCGAGAAATTGCCGAGATCTATTCCCGTGGAGAGATATTATATAAAAAAGTTCCCCAGCTTAGAGCCGCATTAGATCGCATTCTGCACAAAACTAAGGAGCGAACATGAAAGAGATAGTAATTATTTCAGGCAAAGGCGGAACAGGAAAAAGCTCCATTTGTAGTGCACTGGCATATATACTCAAAGAACAGTCCGTTATTGCGGATTGTGATGTTGATGCCGCCGATCTGCACCTTATCTTACAGCCTCAAAGCTCTCAAACTAGCGAGTTTGTAAGCGGAGTAAAAGCAGTAATAGACCCCGATAAATGCATTTCCTGTGGTATTTGTGCTAATGTCTGCAGGTTTTCTGCTATTTCGGCTGGCGAAAAGGCATATCAAGTGAACTTGTTAGATTGTGAAGGCTGTGGATATTGCTATTATGTTTGCCCCGAAGGCGCAATTTCACTGCCCGAGCAGAAGGTAGGTGCTTGCTTTATATCTCAAAGCCGACTGGGCAATACATTGGTACATGCACGCTTAAATATTGGCGCTGAAAACTCCGGTAAATTAGTCTCCAAGGTAAAAAGTTTAGCCAGACAACAAACAGAAATGGAACACAAAGATTTCCTTTTGGTAGATGGTTCTCCGGGCATTGGTTGTCCGGTTATCGCATCTCTTTCTTCGGCAAACTTCGTAATACTGGTAACAGAAGCGAGTAAATCTGGTATCAGCGATCTGAAGCGAGTATGGGAACTGGTTAAAAAGTTCAAAATACCCGGAGCGTGTATTATCAATAAGGCAGATATAAACCCCGATATTTGTAAACAGATATCCAAGTATCTAAAACAAGAAAAAATCCTTGCCTTGCAAGAAATACCTTATAGTGACGATTTTCCTAAAGCAATAGCAATGGGAAGAACTTTGGTAGAGCAAAACACAACAAAATGGCAGCCTTTCTTCCAACAGATGTGGGCTACCATAAAGGAGACATTATGAAAATAATATTTACTTCCAGCGGAGAAAGCTGGGATTCCGTAATTGACCCTCGCTTCGGACGCACAGATTTCATTTTGTTGTACGATGAAGAAAACGATAAGCTTAGCAGTATTGATAATCGTGACATCATGAACGTAGCTCATGGTGCAGGTCCAAAAACTGCCGAAAAGATATTTGGATTGGGAGCAGATGTTCTCATAACCGGTAATGGCCCAGGAGGAAATGCTGCTTCCATCTTGGCAAAAATGCCTCTTAAGATATATGTAAGGGCTGGTGGAATGACCATTCGACAGGCTTATGAGGCATATAAAAACAACCAACTCGTACAAGGAGCTTAACATGCCAGGAAGAAATGGAAAAGGTCCTATGGGTAATGGACAGCCAGGCAGAGGATTAGGACCCTGCGGCGCCGGTGGCGGAAATGGAAGAAGACGCAGAATTCCTCAACAAATGTATGATGCACCATTGACAGATACGGCGATATCCTCAGATGTGTACCAGTATTCTAAAGACAATCTTAAGGCTCGCAAAGCCGAGCTTGAGGAACAGCTTAATTGGATAAATAATGAACTGAATAAGGAACAATAAATGGCAGATGACAAAGAGTTAAAAGATCTTCAGGTGCAAACAAACCTGAAAAAAATTAAACATCGCATCATGGTTATGAGCGGTAAAGGTGGCGTTGGCAAAAGCTTCGTGGCAGTTAATCTTGCCTATGGCTTGGCAATGCAGGGAAAAACTGTGGGCATACTGGATTCTGACGTACACGGTCCCTCAGTTGTAAAGCTAACTGGCATTGAAGGAGTAGGTATTCCTACCGCCGATAGTGGAATGCCAGCACCTATAAAAGTGCTTTCAAACCTTTATGTACTTTCCGTTGCGTCACTTATAAAATCTGAAGACAGCGCACTGATCTGGCGCGGTCCAATGAAAATGTCACTAATCAAACAATTCTTTAGCGATTTTGATTGGCCGGAACTGGATTATCTAATCGTCGATTGCCCTCCCGGAACTGGCGATGAACCTCTTTCTATCGTGCAGACTCTGGGCAATGTGGATGGTGCGTTAATTGTTACCACTCCACAGGATATCGCGATTTTGGATGTAAAGAAATCTGTAAACTTTGCCATTCAGCTCAAACTCCCTATTCTGGGTGTAGTTGAGAATATGAAATATTTCCGCTGCCCAGATTGCGGCAAGATCACTCAGATTTTTAGCGGCAAAGGCTTGGAACAATTGATCTTTGAGCATCAACTTGATCTTCTAGCCGAACTGGAAATGGACCCCAATATCGGAATCTCATCCGATCAAGGAAAACCTTACATCTATTTCTATAACAAAATGCCTACAGCTCAAAGTCTAATGGAAATGGTGCTGAAGGTTTTAGAAACAGTGGAGACTAAACAGTAACATCTTTAGAAACAACTATATAAGTATATAAAACAGCCGTGCTACTTAGAGCGCGGCTTTTTTTAGAATAGCAAACGTTCTTACAATGCTCTGAAATAATTTGGCTCTCTTTCAAACTAAGCCTGAACAATGCTATTGGAGTTCATGAGGCCAATTAAATTCCTGCTGATATTGAACTTAATAGGCCTCATGGACTTCAATAGCAGGCGTGTAATAATGCACGGCCTTGAAGTCCAAACCACCCATAAGATATTAAATAAGTGATAGTTAGTTTATGCGCATTGAACTCCAATGCCTCAATTGGGCTAAGTGCGTGCCATAGAGCTACAGAAAAATATTCAACTGAGCGCTTCAGTCGAGCGCCCTTACAGTACGGACACTGTTCCGCCAAGGGAAACCAGTGCGAGGGATGGGGTGGCAAGCTCCGCTTGCCACAGCGAGCAGAGCTCGCTTCTTAAGGCAGCTCTGCTGCCTCTGCCAAGCAAAAGCTTGGCAGCCCATTTCCTACTCGAACCTCAAGATAGCCTTTTTTACTGGCTACCTACTAGGCTTGAAAGAGAGCCAAAAGTAAAAGATCTAAAAACTCACTCCACCAATATAGAAAGTGCAGATTATGGATAATCTATTAACTACTGCTACCAGTTCTGCTTATGCTTTAGGTAAGGATTAGCTATGCTTACTCCCGAGATACTCCCTCGACATAAGATAATCTCTACTTGAATACTGGGTAAGAACAGCTTAAGGCAATAGGAGTAATACCGTTGATTAATCCCGATTGATGCCATTGGAGTTCATTTGGCTATCTCTAATCTCCAATGCAGCATTAGTTAAATAGGCCAAATGGACTTCAAGTGGCTGTCATGGTTTTATCCCGGTTATGAAGTCCAATCCCCCTCCTAACTATTAGCAATGGTGATAGATAGGGCAGGGGGATTGAACTCCATAGCCTTATCTGGGTTAATAGGAGCATGGGGTAGGTCTCATACTAAAAGGGTGGGGAGGCGATAAAAAAAGCACACAATACTGTTGTTTCGTGCATAAAATCTGCTATATATAAGGATTTAAAACGGTCTTTATATGATCCTGTATGCTCATTGCATAATATGTATTGCTGTACACGTTGGATTACACTTTTTCTACACGTTACAACTAAACTGATATCGAATATTATTACAACGTTTTTCGCTTGACAGTCTTAACGGTTATAGAAAGTGTGCAAGTATAGGTTATTTGTAACATAATATTGTAAAAGCTCTTAATTTGGCTTTACAGAAAAGAGGTAACGGATGTCTTTATTTGACTTTTTTGGCATGATGACAAACGACATAGCGATAGATTTAGGTACTGCCAATACCTTAGTATACAAAAAAAACAGTGGCGTAGTAATAGATGAGCCCTCAGTGGTAGCAGTTTCTACGGATAGCAAGAAGATCATAGCCATTGGTCAGCAAGCGAAAGTGATGTTAGGTAAAAATCCTGATGAAGTGAGGGTAATAAAACCCCTCAAAGATGGTGTAATTGCAGATTTTCAGGTAACAGAGTTGATGTTGCGTAATCTGATTATGCGGGCGCAGAAAAAACGCCTACTGGTGCGCCCCAGAGTTATTGTTTGTGTACCATCCGGCATTACTGAAGTAGAAAAGCGCGCGGTACGGGATAGTGTTTTACACGCCGGTGCCAGAGAGGTATATCTCATCTCGGAGCCAGTAGCGGCTGCCATCGGAGCTGATCTTCCCATCGATGAAGCTTGTGGTAATATGGTAATGGATATTGGCGGCGGAACCTCCGAGATTGCCGTAATCTCACTTTCGCATATTGTAGTGCACAATAGCATTCGCGTAGGTGGTGATAAAATTGATACGGATGTGATTAGCTATCTTAGAAAAAAGAATAACTTGCATGTGGGTATCCAAACCGCTGAAAGAATCAAAACCACAATTGGCAGCGCATATCCTCTTAAGCAAGAACTAACTATGGACGTAAGAGGGCGTGATATTGTTTCGGGATATCCCGTTACCATCAAAATCTCTTCTGATGAGATACGCGAAGCAATTGCCGAGACAGTTACCACAATGATTGACGCCATCAAGCGGCTTTTTGAACGCACAGCACCAGAACTATCGGCAGATATTGCGGAACGTGGCATATTTCTAACCGGTGGGGGAGCTATGTTGAAGGGCTTGGATGAAAAGATCCGCAAAACTGTCGATCTGCCCGTACATGTGGTTCCAGATCCCCTAGAATGCGTTGTTAAAGGTGCAGGTATGGTTTTAGATGATATCGATCGTTATCGCCAAGTGCTCATTAAGAAAATTGAGGATTAAGTAAGATTTGCTCAATTTTTATCCATACTATTCAGTTGTCGGATTCGTCCAAATATAAGCTCTCTTGATAAGCAATGACTATAAAGAAGTACATCATTCCTGCCATTTTGATTGTCCTTTCCATCGCTATGCTGATTGGTAATGAAGAAACACGGGCAGCAAAAGCATCTTTTTTGGGCAAAACACTGTTCTTTCCATTTGTGTCATCACTTAGAACCATTGAAAGCAATCATGCTTTAAGCAAGGATAATTTCTTGTTGCGTAGCAGATTAACCGAGAGCACGCTAAAAATACTTGCCCTGCAAAATGAGCTGAGAGAATACACCGGAGTGGCATCCATCAATTTTGATATAACTGGAAATCAATTTCAACTTGCTGAGGTAATCGGCTATTCGGGACAGTTTGAGGAACGCAGTCTGATTGTTAATAAAGGCAAAAACGATATGGTGATACCCGGTTCTGCGGTGATCGCCGGAAATGGTATCGTAGGCAAAATAATATCTGTAACCGATACATACAGCATCATTTTACCCTTTTCTAATCCCCGCTTTCAAGTTCCGGTAATGAGCCAAAATAATGGCGTTCAAGGCATACTACAATCCGATATTGCGGGAAACATCCTTATGAACATGGTAAAACTGGGTTCTGAAATTGCCGCCGGAGATACCATCGTAACTTCAAATCTCTCCAGACTATTTCCCAAAGGTTTTCCGGTTGGAACGATAATCCGTATAAGAGAATCGGCAGATAACCTGTTTCTAAGTGCTGAAATTAGCCCCTTCACATTAGTTGAAAACCTTGAACACGTGTATATTCTAAAAGAAAGGAAAAACCATGAGCAACAAACAAGCTGACATAACCATATATGGAAACACTTTCCTCCGCATTCCGGTTAAAACTCGCATCTTGACTGCTGAAGACGATATGCTGGATATTATCCGTGAATATGCGTTAGCAAAAATGCAAATCGGCGATATTCTGACCATTAGCGAAAGTCCTTTGGCAATTACACAGGGCAGAGCGATCCCTGTAGCCGACTTAAGAATTGGCATTCTCGCCCAGATACTAAGCAGATTTGTAGCCAAAGTGCCCTATGGTATTGGTTTACGCTCTCCTTCAAGTATGCAATGCGCCATCGATGAAACAGGTGTTTGTAGAATTCTTTTCGCCGCTGGAATTGGTGCCTTGGGAAAACTTCTAGGACGAAAAGGAGATTTTTACCGCATTGCCGGAATGCAAGCGGCATTAGTTGATGCTGCTAGCACATCGCCGGTGCCGCCATATAATGAAACCGTGATAAAAGGTCCCAAAGATCCTCAGCAAGTTGCCGAACACCTTGCTCAAGCAATTGGATATCCTGTGGCAATTATGGATATCAACGATATTGGTGGGAGTTGGATGATAGGAGGTGGAGGTGGAGTTAATAAGCACTTCATCGAATCCGTAATGAAAGACAATCCCCAAGGACAAGCTGATGAGCTAACTCCGCTGTGCATCGTAAGACGTAAGGGATAGAAAGATGATCTTAAAAGGGATCTACGTGTTTTTGTGTGGACTCTTTTTCCTGTATGTACAAATCCTGCTTATGCCTGCATTGGCTATTGCGCAAGTAATCCCTCTCATTCTGCTGCCTTGGCTAATTTACACAGTGTGGCATCAAGATTGGCAAATCTCTTTGCCTATTGTATTTTTAATAGGTGTGATGTACGACATCTTGTATCCTCCACTGTTTGGAATACATTCGCTCATCTTTGTGCTTTTGGCGGTTCTCACCGATGTATTGAGAATTCCCTTCGAAACGGATAGCATGGTTGCCAAACTAATTGCTATTGGCTCAGCAAATCTTGTGTTTAGTTTGCTTTACCTATTTGCCATGGGGCTTTCACATGGTTTTAGCGCCAAGGTATACCGTCTTAGTTTAGGCGGTTTTTTATACAATCTCATATTTAGCTTGCTGATCTTTGCCTTAATGCAGTTGATAAGCAAATTGCGTATCGTAATTATACATGACTAAAGAAATCAAAGTCTATTCCATTGTTTCTGCAGTGCTGTTCACTCTGCTTGCTGCATCCCTATTTCGTTTGCAGGTTATAAAGGGGGAACATTACAAGCGAGTAGCAGAAAGCAACTTTGTCCGCATTCGACGCATCATAGCCACTCGGGGAGAAATATACGATCATAAATACCGTCCCATTGTACAAAATATCCCTGCACACAATCTCTTTCTTACTAGCGGAAAAATCCGAAACATTAAAACATTGGCACAGTTTTTGAACACCCATTTTCAAATTGAAGAAGATGAATTGCTACAGATGGTACAGCAACAACGCTTTAAAACATACGAAGAGATTCTTCTTGCAGATAATATTCCTTATGAAAAGGTTCTGAGTGTAAGTGAGGATTTGAATTACTATCCCGAATTGGTGTTTCGCATCGGATCTACTAGAAACTATATGTTTCCCAATCATTTCACGGGCTATGTAGGGCGCATAAATCAAGAGGAGTATGAACGGTTCCAAGAAGAAGATTATTCCATTAACAGCTACATTGGCAAAACAGGATTGGAGCGTTATTACGAAGTATTGTTGAGGGGTAAAGACGGCAGAGAAATAGTACAGGTCGATGCTCAAGGTCACTCTTTGGGTTTGTTTAAAGAAGAGGGATTCATCGAACCGCTTAATGGGCTATCATTGGTTTTAACCATAGACAGTGATCTGCAGAATTTTGCCTATAGGGCTTTCCCTGAGCATCTAAAAGGCGCCATCGTCGTTAGTGATGTGCGTAGTGGTGGTATTTTAGCATATGTAAGCAAGCCAGGTTACGATCCTAATCTCTTTATGCAACGGATCAGTCCGGAGATTTGGGCAGATCTCAATAACATAAACAAACCCATGCTGGATCGAGTGATTCATGCAACATACCCGCCTGGATCTGTTTTCAAGCCAATTACTGGCGGGTTTGGTCTAAACAAAGGCATAGTAGATAGAAATACCAAACTCAGTTTCTGTGATGGTGGATTCCAAGTAGGAAACCGTTATTTCCGCTGTTGGCAGCCCTCGGGTCATGGAAGAACCAATATTGTTGAAGCTCTGATGCATTCATGCGATGTGTATTTCTATGATCTCTCACTTAAACTGCCTTTGGATGAATTTAGAAGGTTTGCCTTAGAAAATCATCTCTGTACAGCAACGGGAATTGACCTGCCTAACGAAAGAAACGGATTCTTTCCAGATACTGCTTGGTATCGTAAAACCTATGGACAAAACATTGGAATTCAAGGGCACAAGGTTAATCTTTCTATCGGACAGGGAGAAATCCTCACTTCTCCCATCCAGATGTGTGCTTTCTATTCCGCTATTGCCAATAATGGCTTATGGATTCAACCTCACCTACTCAAACAAACAGTTGGCAGAGGAAGACTAACGATAGAGCAAGTTCAACCAATCCATAAGAATCGCCTTCCCTTAAACTCTGAACATCTAAAATATCTACAAGAAGGACTGTGGGCGGTATGCAATGCTCCAAATGGTACTGCTCGTAGCGTTCGGGTTCCCGGAGCTACTACATACGGTAAAACGGGTTCAGCAGAAAACTCAATGGGTAAAACAACCCATGCCTGGTTCTGTGGTTATATTGTAACCGACAAACCCGAAATTGCCGTTACTGTGTTTATGGAAAATGCTGGAGGCGGAGGAGCTATGGCTGCTCCGGTTGCACGGCAGATTTTTGACTTCTATATGGGCAATATCGAAGATATCAAACGTCCTGTAAAACTACCTACTCAGTTTCTGAATGCTGAAGAACTCGAGCTTAGTGGTGATGAAGAGCAGCCTCAGCCGGATACAAACCTCCAAACTCCAGATGCGGAATCCATTCCCGAAGAGCAGCCTCAACCATGATAAATCGTAAGAAATTTGATTTTATGCTGCTTCTATTACTGATTGTGCTAATTGCCTTGGGGTGTATCTCCATCTTTAGCGCATCTACTACTGTTATCTCCGATCAGATAAGTACCCAGTCGTTTTGGTGGCGACAGATAATCTTCGCCTTTATTGCCTTAGGCATGATCACTCTGCTGTTGAAGTTGCCTATGCCAATCTTCGATATCCTTGTTTTGCCTGCTTTTGTTTTAAATGTATTAGCCCTTGTTGTTGTTTTATTCACACCGGCAGTAAATGGCTCGCATCGCTGGTTTAGCATTGGAGGCATCAATTTCCAACCCTCCGAAAGTGCCAAATTGCTTACCATTTTAATGGTAGCTCGCTACATCTCTAAAGAGAATCTAAGTGAATATCGACAGATGCTTTACGGCTTTGGCATCGCATCAATACCTGTTCTATTGATTCTGATAGAGCCAGATTTTGGCACAACTCTGGTATTTTGGGCTGCACTTTTAGCAATGTTGATAGCTGCCGAAGTTCCGCTGTTTTATATACTATTGATCATCTCTCCGGTTATTTCTATAATTGCATCTGTTCACTGGTTGTTTATTCTATTGTGGATTGTGATATTTGTATTATTACTTATGTGGTCTCGGCTTTCTTGGGTAGCAATAACTGTTGCGAGTATAATTAATGTTTTTATTGCCCTGATTATGCCACTTTTCTGGATGGGACTAAAGGATTATCAGCAGAATCGGATTCTCACTTTTTTAGATCCTTCCCGAGATCCCTTAGGCACTGGATACCAGATTATCCAAAGCAAGATCGCCATTGGAAGCGGAGCTCTTACCGGCAAGGGCTGGCTTATGGGTACACAAAAGAATATGAATTTCCTCCCAGAGCATCATACAGATTTTATCTTCTCGGTTATTGGCGAGGAGTTCGGTTTTTTAGGCTCGCTGTTGTTATTGGTAATCTTTGCCTTGTTTTTTGGCCGAATCATCCACGATATCGCCCAGATAAAAGTAAAAGAAAGAAAAGTTGCCACTGCAGGAATTTTAGCTTATCTTATGTTTCAAAGCTTTATAAATATCGGTATGAACATTGGTTTGGTTCCCGCAACCGGAATTCCCCTACCGTTCATTAGTTATGGCGGGTCAAATCTGTTGATAAATGCTATCTCAGTGGCTGTTATATTGAAATATCTTAATGAAAGAGGTTTTATAAAATGAGGATTTGGCTTTTTCTTTTAGCAATCCTTTTCACCCTTAGTGCTTGTTTTGTTAGTTCGTCTCTGCTTTTTTCCGAAGCGGATATACAAGATAGCAAGAATCTTCTGGCAAATCCTGGTTTTGCCCCATTCTCTCTTAATCCCAACGAAGCTCTTAAAGGATGGAGTGTTCATGTTGAACCCTTCAGCGCAGATTACGATAAAATCCGCATCGATCCTAAAGAAGCTCTTCAAGGCGATACTTCTTTGATGATCTCCGCTTCCGATAAAGATATCCTGCTTATCTCTGAACCCTTCAAAGTACGGCGATACGGCGGTTATTACTCCCGAGTGATGGTAAAATCCGATAGCCCTTCTCCCCCTCAAATAACAATGCAAATGATTACTTTTAAAGATAACGGTAAGATTACAAATCGCTTCAAAGAAAGGTTCACTCCCAATAGCATCTGGAATCGTATTGCCGTTAGTGCTGGATTCTTGCGCCCAGGTGTGAGCTTTGGCAGATTATCTATTCAAATAGAGCCCTTTGCCGAAGGGTCCGTATGGATAGACGACGCCGGATGCTGGGAAGTACATGGTTTTAAGATAGATTAACCACAATAAAAAGGAGAAAACAAATGAAAAGTTACTTATGGCTTACACTTCTTATCGCTTTCTTTGCACTTTTTGTATTAAGTGCATGCGGTGACGATGACGATGGTGGCATCACAGGTATGCCGGATATCAGCGAAGAAAACTTCGATTGGGATCTCTGGTTTACTGCTGAATTGCATAACCAAGAGAAAAATAGCACAATTTACTATGTCTCGGCTTACTATCTGGGTGATTACACCGATATAGATGAGGATGATGATTACTACTTCAAAATCGGGGATTTGTTAGTAGAGCTTTGGGGAGATTACGGAGATTATGGTGGACATGTTGAGTTAGAGCCCGGAACCGAGTATAATATCGAGTTTTACAAAAACGATCAAAAACTGAGTTCTGCAAATCTTAAAATGCCATACAACGCTATTGTAGATTTCCCAGAAACATTTAATTATAGAGAGCCCTTTACTTTCACTTGGGAATTACCGGCAAATAATAGTTATCAATGGGTCAGTATGTATGCTTATAACCCAGGTACCGACGAAGAGAGCGAAGAGGGATATAACAAAATGATCGCCAGTAGCGCTCGTAGTCATACAATCCCCGCAAATTCTTTGGAAGATTTCGGACCCCAAACTGAATACTCTCTATACTTTAGTTCAGGAGAATTCAAAGCCAGCGGACGCTATGCATTCTCTGCCGATTCAATAACTTACTGGCATTCATATTCTAATTATGTTAAATCTTTCAATAAAGAATTCCATAGAAATATCGTAAATTCTATACATTAATCATAATTCTTTAGTCAAAATCTTGGGCTGATGTTATTATCAGCCTTTTTTTTGTTATTATAATGCTTTGTATATGCAAAAAGGATGTTTAGTAATCGGAGTATGAGCTAGAATCTCATCAAACAATTAGATGGGAGAAACTGTCGCTCACCGCTCATCGTTTTAGCAAAGAATTAGGGAAGTTTTAAGCCACTATCATCATGCTTTTACAGGAGTATCCCTGCAGTAACCATAGTTTTGTTATGCTTGAAACATTAAGAAAGACTGTTGAGTAATCGGTGCATAGATTAAAGCTCCATACTACTATAGGGGTGGATGGCATAGTCGTGATCTGAAAAAGCCCACCAAACTGATATCTCATGCATAAAAATCTGCTAAATATGGATGCGCAACAGTCTCAAAGAGTGCATACCCAATCCGTCAAACCTTGTTTTCTTTCTTGCTAAACCGGTACACGGTACTTTCTGTTTGCGCAATTGTCTATCTGCCTTATCCTATTTTTAGGACTGGTTGTTAAGTTAAAAAAATAGTCCCAGAAGAAGCACAGGAAAGGTTGTTTAGTGCTGCTTCTTGGGTTCTTTGTTTATCCAGTGCAAGGAGAATATCATGAGTAATAGAATAGATTTGAAAACCGAACAAGATACTATAGATCTAGCGCATTACATAGCCCCGCTTTTGGGTCCCGGCTCTATTGTAACCTTATCCGGCGAATTGGGAAGCGGCAAAACCTTTTTCGTAAAAGCTCTTGGTTCATTTTTGGGTATATCTGAAGATATTGATAGTCCATCATTTGTGCTTTTTAAAGAATACCATTGTGGCAGATATCCACTATATCATTTGGATTTATACCGCCTTAAAGCAGAAGATGAATTGCTGGATTTGGGACTTCTGGATATGCTGGAAAGTGGCATTACGGTAATTGAATGGCCCGAAATAGCCAAAGACTTTTTGCCTTACACAACCTTGAAATTGCATTTTGGATTTGACCACAATCAACGCTTTGTTGAAATAACTGCTGAAGCTAAACTGGAAGAATATTTCAATAAATAGTAAGCCTCATTAAAAAACGTCTCCATTAGCCTTGTTTGGGAATATTTATTGCAATCTTAATTGCAAAATTGAAACTAGCAAGAACTTAGTCTATCTCATGCGAAATTCTAAACCGTTTACAATCGTTTTACGGTTTTGAGCTTCATTTTGTGACATAGTTCCTGTAAATCTAAAGGAGACCCAATGCATAGCAAATTAAGTGTATTCAAGCTACTTCTGATCATTCTTATCAGTGGCATATTTACCACTGTTTGGGGACAAAGCCGCAGCGTAAGCCTCAGTCCCGCAAATAGTAACACTACGCTTAGTTCAAACAGCGATTACGGTTTTAACATACACTATACAGTTGGAGAACTTCAGCTAAATTCCCAAAACACAAGAGCTGGAGAATATGATCTGATAACAATTGAGGGTTACGGCAATAGCGGACGCGTTGGTGAGCCGACTCTTCCCGTTTCAACTCGAATAATCTCAGTACCTCTGGGAGCCGAACCGAGCTTCAATATTTTAATGGAACACAAAACCAACCTTAGCCGAGAAGAAGCCAGAATAAGCCGACGTCTTATTCCCGCTCAGGAATCTGTATCCAAATCTGCAGATATCAATCAAATACCTTTTGAGATTAAAGAAGAGCTGTATCAAAGAAACACATACGTTGGCGGTGAGCTCTTTAAAATAGAAGAAATCGGCATCATGCGCGGTGTAAGGCTTTTCATGATTAGTTACGAACCGCTGCGCTACAATCCATCCAACGGGTCTGTGGAAGTATGCCTCGAAGCCGAAATCAGAGTCGATTTTAATAATCCGGATCTTGCCGCAACCCAAGCTATGCTTGCCAAAACAGCATCTTTTGAGTTTGAGCAACTCTATTCCAAAACCATCTTTAACTGGAATCCTAATCGGGCCAGTTTGGTAAGCCACCCCACTAAAATGCTTATACTTTGTCCTCCTGCTTACGAAAGCACGATGGCGCCGTTTATCGAATGGAAACAAAAAGAAGGCTTCATTGTAAACTTAGTTACAGTTGGCAGTGGTGCAACTGTAGCCAATAACACAACGGCGATAAAGACTTATATACAAGATATTTGGGATTCTGCTACAGCACAAGATCCCGCACCAACTTATCTGATTATTGTGGGCGATCACGGTACCAGCGGTAACAATATTACATCCAATTCTGGTCAAGCCGGTAGTCACATTACGGATCTCACTTATGTACGCTTAAATGGCACAGACTATCTGCCGGAAATGTATCATGGTAGGTTTTCCGTGAGCAACACTACGGAATTACAGAATGTAATTAATAAATCTTTAATGTTTGCAAGAACCAGCATGCCAGACATTAGCTATCTGGGCAAAACCGTATTAATAGCAGGAGTTGACAGTAATTTCGCTCCCACTCATGGTAACGGTGCTATTAACTATGCCACTACTCACTACTTCAATGCTGCGCATGGCATAACCTCAAATAACTATTATTATCCGGAATCAGGTTCCTCCGATGCGCAAATCGTTGCTAATGCGGCTGAAGGGCGCGGGTATCTAAACTACACAGCTCACGGCAGTCAGACATCCTGGGCCGATCCCTCCTTTTCGGCCAGCCAGATGATGAACCTTACAAATACAAATAAACCATTTGTGGCAGTTGGGAACTGCTGTATCACCAATGAATTTGATTACAGTTCTCCCTGCTTTGGTGAAGCAGTCATCCGTTCCAACAATGCCGGTGCAGCATATATTGGCGGCATCAACAGCACGTATTGGGATGAAGACTTCTACTGGGCGGTTGGTTACAAAACCCCACAAACTGCTGCCCATGCTTATGATCCTAATAAACTGGGTGCTTATGATGCCATGTTTCACGCCCCCAATAGTGTGGCCGATTGGGCTCAAACCACCGGAGAAACAATCTTTATGGGCAACATGGCAGTGCAAGCCAGCACTTCTTCCCGAAAAAACTACTATTGGGAGATTTACCACCTGATGGGTGATCCCTCGCTTAAACCCTATTTTGGCGTACCTACAGTTAATAATGCCACTTTCCCCGCATCAATTATGATGAGCCTAAGCAGTATTACCGTAACTGCCGAACCCTATTCCAGAGTGGCGCTGAGTATGGACGGTACCTTGTATGCCACTGGCGTAGTCCCTGCTGGCGGCTCACTAAACTTGAATTTTACGCCTTTCACAACAGTGGGAACTGCTGATTTGATAATTACCTGCAGTGGAAAAATAACACGGGAAGAAACTATTGATGTGCTTCCAGCTTCAGGTCCCTATATGACAGTTGACAACAACGTTTATGCGGATAGCAACAATAATCAGCCAGATTACAACGAAAGTGGCAGATTCAATACTACTTTCAAGAATGTGGGAACAAATGCTGCTTCCAACGTTACTGCTACGCTTAGTTGCTCAACCACCGGCATCACCATCACCGATGCTACGGAAACCATCGCTTCTCTGGCTGCCGGTGCATCCGTTACCAGAACTAATGCCTTTAGCTTCAATATTGCCAATAACATAGTCGATGGCACGATAGCAGAATTCACCATCACCATGGTGGGCGGAGGCGAAACTTGGGTGCATAACTTCAATCTGGAACTAAACGCTCCCGCTCTTAACTTTGGAACCTACACAATATCCGATCCCAGCGGCAATAACAATGGCAGGTTGGATCCTGGCGAATCGGCTACGCTTACTATGCCCCTCATCAATAACGGGGGTGCAGCAAGTCTTTCCGGGAATGCAACGCTTACCTGCAATACTACCGGCATTACGATCAATACCGGAACAGCAAGCTTCAGTGCAATTGTTGCAGGTGGCAGCCAATACCTAAGCTTCAGCCTCAGCGTTTCTGCCTCGATGAGCATTGGTAGCATTGCAAACCTCGTATTCAGTGCTACTGCTGGTACCTACTCAGCTAATAGAACTGAACCGGTGTCAATTGGCTTGATCCTTGAGGATTTTGAAGTCGGCGCATTTAATAGCTTCCCATGGATTATGTCAGGCAATCTGCCTTGGACTATCGACAACGGCACTCAATATGAGGGAGTCTATTCTGCCAAGAGTGGAACAATCACTCACAACCAGACTACCAGCATGAGCACCACCAGAATCCTGACTGCAGCGGGAACGCTTAGCTTCCGCTATAAGGTTTCTTCCGAATCCGGATACGATTACTTAAGATTTTATATCGATGGCAGCGAAGAAGGAGAATGGTCAGGAGAGGTAGATTGGACAGAGGCTACTTATGAGCTTGCCGCCGGCACAAGAGAGCTTACTTGGACATATAGCAAGGACGGTTCTGTATCGACTGAAAATGACTGTGCTTGGGTAGATTACATCGTGTTCCCTGCCTCCGCCAGCCCTAACAGCTTTTACCCTCCGCAAAACCTTATCGCAACACCAAGTAACGAGCGCATCACACTTTACTGGAGTGCTCCGCTTACCGGAACGCCCAGCTCTTACCAAATATACAGAAACAGTTCGCTCCTAAACACTGTTACCGGCTTAAGCTACCAAGATGATGATGTAAGCAATGGCAACAGCTATTCCTATTATGTTATAGCCATTTATCCCGGTGGGACATCTGATCCTTCCAATACGGTTGAAGCTACTCCCGGAGTAATTACAGAAGCGGTAATCGGGACAGGCACCGACTCTACGGACACCTATACTGCATCCCCAATCAATGTTTGGTACAAAAGCTTGCATGGACAATCCGTTTATACAGCATCCGAGCTTAGCGTTGCCGGGCTATGCGCAGGAGTCACTATCACTCAAATTGGCTTTAATGTAACCGGTTTACCGGAACGTGTGATGCCAAACTTCATCGTAAGAATGAAGCATACTACAGCTAATAATGTATCAAGCTGGATAAGTGCAAATAGCGATAACATTGTCTACAGTGCCGCTACATACCAGCCCACTCAGACTGGATGGAACTTGCTTACATTAAATACACCGTTCCTATGGAATGGAACTGATAATATCCTTGTAGACACAGCTTTCGGTTTAATAGAATCATATTCTTCCACAGGAACTATTCAATACACAGAAACAACCGATGGGTATCGCTTTGGTCGTAATGACTCTACCGATCAAACCGATCTCTTCACCGGCGGTTCACTTTCCACAAACCGACCAAATATCAAGCTCATATTCCAACCCGCCGAGGAAGAGCAAGCAATTATAGCTGTAAATCCCACCAGTTTGGAATTTGAAGATACCATATTGGGTGAGAGCAGCGAACTGAGTATCAGAATATCAAACAGTGGCAATATTGCCCTGGAGGGTAGCATAACCACTCCTGACGGATACACAATTAGCCAAGCAGACTCAAAACAAGCTGAGATGGATACCCGCAATATTCTCAACCTTAGCATTAACGCCGGCTCATACAAAGATTATGCGGTAGAATTCTCTCCCACTACTAACTCAGATTACACTGGAAACATAGTAATAGCCAGCAACGCAGAAAACAATCCCAATCTGAACGTTGCTGTTAGCGGAACAGGGTACACTCTTCCAGAAATAAGCGTAAGTAGCACAAGTATTAGCACCAATGTGCTGATTGGAGAAGAAACAACGGAAACCTTTACCATTACCAATTCCGGTGGACAGGAGCTGACTTATAATATTTCCCTCGCATCAGTTCGAGCATCGCAGATACCGCTATTGGCAAAAATAGATAAGAGCCGCAGCATTGAAGGCAGCTATCTGAGCATAGATCCAGAAAGCTATCTTTCTGGAAGCACTATGGATCTTGAGGTATCAGTTTACAATGCCAGTACAGATACTGAGTGGCTGAAAGAGGTTATCCTTACCCTACCCACCGGAATCACAATCAATAGCGTTACCGACATGACTGGTGGCACAGATATTATGACACACACCACAGTAGGGAACACAATCAACTGGTATGGTGAATCCTCCATTGGTTGGGGTTTAATTCAGGGGAACCAAACTGGAATCGCAACCGTTAATGTGTCGATCCCCGCTTCTCAAAACGGAGATCTTGAACTGGCTTACACCATCAATGGTGACGATTATAATGCTGAACCGCATACTATTTCCGATGTCTTTATCCTCGCACATTCTGAACCTCCCGTGCCCTGGCTGAGCCTTAGTTCCTATTCCGGAAGCCTTGCTGCCGGCGCATCGGATCAAATAACTGCCAGCTTCTCAGCTATCGGCATGAATGAAGGCACTTATAACGCTATTATAAGCATAGACTCAAATGACGCCGAAAACCCCAATCTTCAGATAGCAACTTCGATGGAAGTATTGGATGAATCGAATCACCCCCCAGTTATCAATTTACCAGAAAGCTTCAGTTTCGATAAAAACAGAGGCTTGCCGGTGAATGTTGCAGATTATGCTAGCGATCCGGATGAAGATCCTTTAAGCTTGCAGATTGTCGGCAATACCAACGTACAATACGAAATCAACGGCTTGATGGTGATGTTAAGTGCCACTCAGAACTGGGTAGGCAACGAGACTCTTACCTTTATAGTTAGTGATGGCGAGCTGAGTGCAAGTGATCAGGTACAAGTTTGTGTGTTACCAGTAAACGAGCCCGAATGGGATGTGGTGAGCTATCCAAACAATCCAGCCACAATCTATGCAACAGTAAGTATTGAAGGGTATCCTGCCATGGCAAATGACCAAGTGGCAGCCTTTGTGGATGATGAGTGTCGCGGCATTGCAGACGTCGTGTTAAGCAGAGATACTGCTCATGCCACCATTATCGTACAATTGGCAAATTCTAATGAAACGGTTTACTTTAGGGTATATTCATACTCTACAGACACCATCTACGATGCCATGGCAAGCGTCGAACCAGATTTCGGTGAAGAGATTGGAACCGAGATGCCTGTGGAAATTGAAGCAGGCCTGATTACTAGCCTGCCTACGCCTATTGTAACTTTGCAACAACAAGGTAGCAACTTACAATTGAATTGGAACCCAGTTGTTCATGCTGATTCTTACGAAATATACTATTGCACCACACCCAATGGAGATTTCCAAAGCATAGGAACTTCGGGAGACCCAAATTACTCATTATCTCCCAATCAGCCTCGTGGTTTTTACAAAGTAAAAGCTCTTAAAGGAATACCCGCCAAATGAAGAAACTAATTACTATAGCCATACTGGTGCTTACCCTTGCTCTTTTGAGTGCAGGTGAGTTCAATGAATACTATTTCCGTTTCGAATTGAAAGACCGTTCTCTGCTAACCAATCTTGGCCAAATGATTTCCATAGATAAAGTTGAAGGTTTTCAAGTTTACGCCTACGCCAACGACAATGAATGGAAGGCTTTTTTGAACACTGGCTTATCATACCAGCTTCTGCCTCATCCCGGCATCAATCCCAATGCCATAATGGCAAATAGCAAAGCGGATATGCGCGCTTGGGATAGCTATCCCACCTACGAAGCATACATCAGTATGATGTACGACTTTGCCCAAGATTATCCCAATCTGTGCCGCATTGTAGATGTCGGCACCACTGTGGGAGGACGCAATATTCTCTTTGCAGTTATATCAGATAACGTTCAACAAAGAGAAGCTGAACCACGCCTGATGTACACTGCCACCATGCACGGCGATGAAACAGTAGGCTATATTCTGATGCTACGCCTAATCGACACCTTACTTGCTGGCTATGGAACAGATCCCCGATTGAGCAATTTGGTAAATAATGCAGAGATATGGATAAACCCCAACGCAAATCCGGATGGAACGTATTATGGTGGCAATTCCACAGTATCAAATGCCCGCAGATACAACCAGAATGGTTATGACCTTAACCGCAATTTCCCCGATCCTAATGGTAGTCAGTACAGCGGACAGCCGCTTCAGACGGAAACTTCGCTGATGATGGCACTGGGAATGCAAGAGCGCTTTCATCTGGTGGCAAATTTACACGGTGGTGCAGAGGTGGTAAATTATCCTTGGGACCATAAATATGATTTGCACGTGGATGACGCTTGGTACCAAAGCATTAGCCGAGCATTCGCTACCAGTGCACAAAACAACAGTCCTTCCGGATATTTAGATGACCTGAATAACGGCATTACCAACGGCGCCGAATGGTACGTTACCACCGGTAACCGACAGGATTGGACAAATTACGCTGCTCGAGGCAGAGAAGTTACCATTGAGCTTTCCAATACCAAAAATCCCGATGCCAGTACCTTACCCGACTATTGGACTTATAGTTATGACGCATTATTGGGATATCTGGAACAAGGTTTATATGGCATTCACGGGATTGTAAAAGATGCTTGGAACAATCCGCTACCCGCTACTATAAGCGTTCTAAATCATGACGATAATCTCACCACTGTGGAGAGCATCGCCGCTAACGGTACTTTTTACCGCTATCTTAGCCCCGGAAGCTACGATATTAAGATTGCTACCAACGGTTACGACGACATTATAGTTGAAGATGTGGTGGTAAGTACTGGTTTAGCTACGCCCTTAGAAGTTATATTTGGAACCTTGCCCGAAGTATTGGAGCTTCCTTTGGCTGCAGGCTGGAATCAAGTAAGCTTTAATGTGTTGCCGGAAAATCCCGCAGATATCATTAGCTCGATATCCAATCTTATCCAAATTAAAGACATGAACTCAAGCTACAATCCCATCATGGCAAGCCAATTCAATACTCTAAATACAATTAATCCTGCAAATGCTTACTACGTTAAGGTTTCCGCACAAAGCGTGCTCCACTTGGAAGGAACAGCAGCTCAGGGAATAGATATTCCACTAAAACAGGGATGGAACTACATTCCATATTTACCCCAAGAATCATTAAGCGTGCAAATTGCGTTAGGTTCCATTATTAATTATGTGCAAGACCTACGCTTGGGCAATCTATCCTGGTCAGCCTCCGAAATCACCCAAATGCAACCTGGAAAAGGCTATTGGGTTTTAGTAGATCAAGATTGTCAGCTAAACTATCCCGAATAGAATAAAGCATCATAAACAATATGCCTTCGCTTTGAATGCGAAGGCTTTTTTCTGTCCAGAACAAAGTGGATTCGCATAGCTTTGGGCTTTTGGCTATTCCAAAGCCTATACATTAGCGGAGAATTAAGGAAGGATTAAGCAGACATCATGCATAATTTACAGGAGAATCTCGGCATAAACAATCGCTATAAATAGCTTCAAACATGGGGAAAAATATGGGTGCAAGGCTTTTTTGTGCTTCTTATTGCGTAATTATTCTGGCGGTTTGATCAAGCTACAGCTTTCTTTTGGGGTATGGCATTATCCCAGCGCGAAGCGGCCTTTCTCCCTCTTTGAGGCTACGATTGAGTCTATCGAAAAGTTTACTTCGAGTTTGGCGCGCATGAGGAGGGATTTCCACCATAAATAAAGCACTGGCAAGCTCAATTTCATCTTGATCCCAAATCTTAGCCAGCAGGTAAATTTCCAGCTTTTTATCGGTTTTATTCTCGATGGTGTATCCCAGTTCGATAAACTGCGAGCCCCAATTATCGAAACTGATCTCAGAAATTTCTACCTTGTTAAATAGGGCGCGATTACTGCGTTGATGCAAAGCAAAGCTTATTATAATGGCAACCACTACCAATAGTAGCACAGTGCCTTTTAGTTTATAGCGTCTGGGCCATTCCATACGGTCGAAAGATCTCATTTGTATTCCTTTGTTAATAGATAAATTGCCATGCCCCAAACAGCTTATGTTGCCAATCTTCGTTATAACTGCTATCGTGGCCAATCAAGAACTTATGATGTGCCATAATAGGAATTGTAATGCTGCTACAAATCTGGAACTCGTTACTCTTTTCGCCTTCAAACCAGAAAGCTGAAGCAGAATCTATTTCTCCGGAGAAGATATCGTGGTAATTATCTTGCCAAGAGGCACCCTTAGAGCCTTTGCGACGCCAGGATAAGCGGGAATCCAGCTTTAGATAGTTTCTAAATGCAAGGTTCGTTTCCATGCTGATATCAAGGACGTTTGAGCCCTGAGGATAACCTAATGGGCGACCATCGTGAGAATACATCGTGTGATTTGTATAATGTGCGTAAGTATATGGTCTCACAGCCGTTGCTTCCAAGCTAAGTTTGCCAGAAGGAATAGCACGACTCAGTCCAGCTTGCAGGGCGTATTTGTTTCCCCACCAGTTCGTAAAAAACTTGCTATAGCTAAATTCATCCAGAGCAAATTGCCCATATAGCAAAGTACCGCCAGGCATACGTAGGTTTGTCCCGGCAAAGATCATAACGTTGTCTCTATCATAAAGATTGTGTTCGGCAGCCCGCCAGAAACCATTAGGCAAGAGATAGTTGAGATCCAAGCCCCGATTTCCATAAACCACACTTTCTCCCAAAAATAGCTCAATGCCTTTTGTAGGAAACCAAGTTAACTGATGCAGGGCGATGTACTTATCGGGATAGCTATGCGATTCGTAGGCAGATTCTGGTTCAGCAATATTTGAGCTATCTGCCATTAGGCTGCCATGAATCATGCTGAGGCGGAAATCACCAACTTGGGCTTCTCCCAGAAGATAGGCATAATCGTTCACTTTATCCGAGAGAATTATGCTGCCGCTGATATTGTTGCCAATCTGAACTCTGCCCCTGCCCAAAGCAATTTGTACATTGTTGTTACGGTAGGCAATTTCGCCATTGAGGTTATCGTGCTGAATATGATTATTTTCGAAACGTTTGTAATAACCATCTATCAGTTCATCGCTTTCGGCAGTATCCAGATTTCCATAGAATGCGCCATTGAACCAATCTGTCCTGAGGTAGAAATATTTTGCTGCCTGAGCATGTAGTTTCCAACCTTTATACCAGAAATGATAATCTCCCTGTTTGGTAAAATCTGTATCTATTCCGGCATAAATATTAAAATCTGCTGATAAACTTGGATGGCGATAGCTAAATAAGTTGTGCTTGGGAGCATTGGTATTAGTAAAAACATCAACAAAAGCTTCTTTAAAAATGCTGATAGATGAAAATGGGTAACTAAGCCCATTATCTTCAACTTGAAAAGTGAAATCATCGTAGATAGGGTTTTGTGCCAAAAAACTGGAGCTAACCCCAGAATGGAGATCTGGTACAAAGGCAGAGCTGTAATTATGTTCTGCACTTAATCTTGAAACAAAAACAAAACTAATTATACTACAAAACAAACCATAAAAATAAAACTTACTGATCATCACCCACACTCCCAGTATGGTGAAGTCGGCGAATAATCTGCTCAACTTCCTGAATGCTGATTTTCATCTCGCGGGCAATTTCCTTATTTGTCCAGCCATCGGCTAAAAGTCTGTTTACCATTCTACTAAGCGTATTGGCATCCATGGAAATAGTGCTTTCCTGGATTCCGCATTGAGGATCATCATTATTTCTTTTCTTGGTAATTCTAATTATAAGGAAAACTATTATAAAAAGAATAACAAAGCCAGCAAAGTATAGGTAAAATTGCTTGGGCAATTTGCTCTTCACTTCGGCTTTGGTAGTAGTTTCTGGGGTCGATAATACAGATTGTGGAACCTCAGTTACAAGCGAATCTGATTCTGCCTCTGTTTTTGGCGAAGAAGAAATTTCGTTTGGTTCATCTACGGTTATGTTTTCTCCGCCTATTGTTTCCCTGCTTTTTGTATCTTCAGTTTCCCACTGAAGCCCTTGTTGCAGTAGTTTTTGAGCGGAATGGTAATAAGAACTGGAGGGAGGAATTTTAGCGAATTTTGCCGACGCCCTGTCACTGCCACGTTTTAGCAGCAGTATACCCCAATGATAAAACACATCATAATGATTGGGATAATCTACCGCCAAACGGGAGAAATCTTTATCGGCTGTTGCTAATCTGCCTTTATCGGCATTGAATCTGGCAATTGCTAAACGAGAAGCTTTATCTTGTGTATTCTTGTAAAAATCTATCACAATTGACCTGCTATCGCCAAGTCTAAGAGTGTAGAATGCCAGATTTTGAGAGCTATGTACTTTTATACCATCATCAACTACGGTTATGGCATCTAAATAAGTTCCGGATAAATTGTATTCGGGAATCTGTTCATCAAAACCGGGAATGTCAATACGGAAGCCATTTGTTGCTTTTCTAACGTTGAAATCGGTATCTCGATCCATATCAAAGACCAATCTGCATACAGAATCATAGTACATTTTGGTGCGAATGGAGCGGATAGATGTTGCGGCAAGCGAGGTTCCGCATAGCACAAGAAGCATCACTAACAAGCGTTTCATAAAAAACTCCTTTAGTGTAATATGGTCATAAAACTACCACGTCTAACTGAGGTTTAATAATCTGAACCGTATCTAAGGCTATCTGCAATTCTTCATTGGTGGGAATAGCCAAGATTGTTACCGGAGAATAGTCTTGAGAGATTATGCCGGCTTCTTTGCCTACTTTACGGTTCTTTTCCTGATTGATGTGAATGCCAATGTTTTCGAGCCTGCTGCAGATGCGTTCACGCATTTTAACGGCATTCTGACCAATCCCGCCGGTGAAGACAATGCCATCTAACTTGATGAGATTTGCCGCATAAGCACCGATATATTTGCGAATGCGATAAGCATAGGTTTCGAGTGCTTCCAGGGCATCATTATTTCCATTTTCCGCCGCATCTTCGATATCTCTAAGATCACTTGAAACCCCAGAAAGACCCAACAATCCGCTTTTTTTATTCAAGATATTGTGTAAATCGTGAAAATCGAATCCCCGTTCTTCTAAATAGAAGATTATAGAAGGA
>Ga0265294_10001821_pt1 | contig 28484 bp, 15 predicted proteins | sample MunlanPumphouse3_FD_192504 | JGI IMG/M metagenome (GOLD analysis project Ga0265294, IMG submission 192504) | Groundwater microbial communities from a municipal landfill in Southern Ontario, Canada - Pumphouse #3 | ecosystem: Environmental > Aquatic > Deep subsurface > Groundwater | place...
CATATTACAAACCATCAGGCTCGGGAACTGACACCGGCCAAGTGGCTTGCAGCCCGCCAATCACAGTCCATGACCGGTTAACACTACCGGCCCAGCTTACAATAGGTCAAAGTTAAGACGCTTACGTCCTAATCGTAATCCTGATCAACCAGCGGTAATCTGGGATGAGCGAAAGAAATAAGGATTGGGATTAGGATTAAGACAAGGATGTGCCCCTTCCTAATCACAATCCTAATCGTAATCCTAATCAACCAGCAATAATCTGGGATGAGCGAAAGGGATTAGGATTGGGATGAAGATTAAGATAAGGATATTTCTCCATCCTAATCACAATCTTAATCGTAATCCTATTCAACCAGCAGTGGTCAGGGATGGGCGAAAGAGATGAGGATTGGGATTAGGATTAAGATAAGGATATGCCTCCATCCTAATCACAATCTTAATCGTAATCCTATTCAACCAGCGGTGGTCAGGGATGGGCGAAAGAGATAAGGATTGGGATTAGGATTAAGATAAGGATATGCCTCCATCCTAATCACAATCTTAATCGTAATCCTATTCAACCAGCAGTGGTCAGGGATGGGCGAAAGAGATGAGGATTGGGATTAGGATTATGACAAGGATGTTTCTCCCTCCTAATCACAATCTTAATCGTAATCCTATTCAACCAGCGGTGGTCAGGGATGGGCGAAAGAGATAAGGATTGGGATTAGGATTAAGATAAGGATATGCCTCCATCCTAATCACAATCTTAATCGTAATCCTATTCAACCAGCGGTGGTCAGGGATGGGCGAAAGAGATGAGGATTGGGATTAGGATTAAGACAAGGATGTGTCTCCATCCTAATCACAATCTTAATCATAATCCTAATCAAAAAACGGTGATTTTAAGTTATGTGCGACTAGTGACACGTCACCGGAAAAGCCCGAAGCTACAGGCAAGCGTCCGATACCCTCGCACTCTCGCATTTCAGTACCTCTTCAAGCTCTTCAGCATCACGCTCCCAATCTTTGGTGTGGCTCTCAAGTTGATCCTGAACAGCTCTGAGCCGCTGATTTGTTTTGGCAAAGTCAGTCTCAGGGGCAGGGTTGAAGAGCGCCTCTGAGAGGCTCTCCAGCTCGCTCTCCAGTTGCGTGATGCGCTTTTCGGAGCGTTCCACCTTGCGCTTCAGCTCTTTGATGCGCGGCTGCCAGCGGGCGCGCTCTTTGGCACGCGCCTGGCGCAGCTCTTTGGAGCTTAAACCCGAAGGCTCGTTTTTGCTTGCATTCTCGGTAGCGGGGCTCTTCAATGTCTGCGCCGGCTCACCGCCGGTCTTCTCCCTATAGTAGTCGTAGCCTCCGGGAAAACGGCGGATGCCCTGCGGCGTGATCTCGATAATGGAGGTGGCTGTGTTACGCACAAACTCGATGTCATGGCTCACCAGGCAGACCGTGCCGCTGTAATTCCGCAGAGCCTGTTCCAGCGTGTCGCGGCCCTCTAAGTCAAGATGGGTGGTGGGCTCATCCAGCAGCATGAAATTGGGCGGGTTGAGAAAAAGCCGTAGAAATGCAAGACGGATTTTCTCGCCGCCACTGAGCACCCCGGATTGCTTGTGGATGTCATCCGGCCCAAATCCAAAACTTGCCAGATTGCTCCGCAGAAATTTATCAGTCGCACCGACTGCGCTGCGTTTGGCACACTCATAGACCGTGATCTCTGGTGAAATCGTCTCGGAAAACTCCTGCGATAGATAGCCGGGCGCTACTTTGTGGCCTAGCGTAGAGACTCCCTGCGTTGGCTGGCGGGTTCCGGCCATGATGCGCAACAGGGTGGTTTTGCCCATGCCGTTGTAACCGACAATAGCCACCTTGTCGCCTTTGGCAATACTGAGGTCCACGTTGAAAAGAGTGTTGTGTACTCCGTCGTATGAGAAGTAGAGGTTCTCGGCGCGGTAGACCTCGCTGCCGGAGTGCGGCGGTTCAGGGATGCGTAGATGACTGGCGGCTAGGCTGCGTTTGGGGAGTATGATCTCCTCCTTCTCAAGTTTCTCAAGCATCTTAACGCGGCTCTGCGCCTGGGTTGCCTTGGTGGCTTTGGCTTTGAAACGCTCCACAAAACGCTCGAGCTGTTCTTTGCGTTTATCCTGATTCTCTTTGGCTGCCAGCAGGTTGACATAGCGCACCTCGCGCTCGCGCAGATAGTACTCCAGGTTGCCGTTGTAGCGCGTGGCAGTGTTGGCATCCACCTCCACCGTAATAGAGGTGAGGGTGCGTAGGAGATAGCGGTCATGTGAGATCAGCATCAAGGTGCCCTCGTAAACCCTGAGAAAGCGCTGAAGCCAGTCAATGGCTGGTAGATCAAGATAGTTCGAGGGTTCGTCCAGCAGCAGCAGATCGGGTTTAGAGGCCAGTACGCGCGAGAGCTCTGCACGCATCTGCCAGCCGCCGCTGAAGCTGGTGAATGGACGCTCAAAGGCCTCGGTTGCAAACCCCAAGCCTCCCAGGGAGGCTTTGACCCTAGCCTCAATCTCATAACCGCCGAGGTGCTCAAAGCTGCTTTGCAGGGTGCCGATACGGCGCAGCATTTGGTTGCGCTCGTCTTCCTCTTCGCTCGCCCGCAGCGCGCGCTCAAGGGTATGAATCTCACGCTCCATTTCAAAGAGACCGGGAATGCCGCGCAGTGCGTATTCAAGCAAGGTCTCAGTGTCATTGTCGGGTATGAGATGCTGGCGGATGTATCCAATACGGGGGGATTCCTCGATGATTACTTGGCCCTTGTCAGCTTCGGTTTCGCCCATGATCAGACGGAAAAGCGTTGATTTACCGCCGCCGTTAGGTCCCACGACTCCCACCCGCTCGCCTTTATTGACCCGAAAGCTGACACTCCCCAGCACCTCGGTGATGCCGTAGCGTACACTGATATCTCTGAATTCAATCATTGTTTCTTTCGTTCTTTTCAGCGATTAGCGTACGCATAGCGGCGTGGCTGAAGATGCGGTTGTATTCCAGCACTGCCGGGTATAGCTCAGGTGCCAGTTCGCCGCTGGAGTATTTGATGGTTCGGCTGATGACAACCTCACTGCGGTTGTCAGGACGCTCGCGGGTTGTGACATCAAAGGCGACCGTGCCGGTATCAGCAGGCAGACTCCACTCTTTATTCTGCGGCAGCAGCGCGGTTTTGTTGTAGCCAGGGGGGAGGATGACAGTGCAGAGCAGTTCGCTCTCGCTGTTGTTCCCTAGGAAGAGCGGATTCGCGCGTTTGTCGGTGACCACTGGATAGATGGCGCCGGAGACCTGCGGTATGTTCAGCAGCAGGGTGTTGTTTTCAACCACCGCGTAATCGGTCGCACGCACGGTGTAGGCTGCGTAACCGGGAAAGCACTCATAATTGGTGATCAGATCCGTGACAGCGGTGGCGGAGTTGGCGACTTTGTTGACAATCTCCAGGTAGTGACGCCGCCGATCCTCGGGCAGCATCTCGCTGTAGGTTTTGCGGAAAGGGCTGTAGCTGGTGCCATAGAACCAATTGGTGGAGGTGATCAGGGCCGAGCCATCCGCGCTGAGATCAATCATCAGGGAGCTGCGGGAGTACTCCTGTTTTTCCTGTGGAACCTCGATCATGCTGATGGCACCGTTAAGGCTCAGGGCGGGAGCATCGTCGAAGTGCGAAACACCCAGCTCAGTGTACTGGTCGCCGTCGTTCAGATAGTAGGTCTCGCCCTTGCTGCGGAGCTTGACCAACGGATTGCTGAAAAACCCCGGCTGAGGAGTGTTCAGAAAGGGCTGGATCGCCTGCGGATAACGGGAGCGGTCGCCTGACGCGAAGATGATCTCCGGGTTGAAGCCAGCGCGATCCAACATCGCTGCCAGTAGAATGGCGCGGTCAAGGGCGTTGCCATACTGATCGCCGAGGGTCTGGTCGGCAGTGGAGACTTCGCTGAGCGGCAGCGCCAAGTGGGAGGGACCCGCAATCCGGATGTTACGCAGCACATCATCCCGGATAGCCATGATTTTTTCCTGCGGCTTTTTCTTGTCGCGGATCAGCTCTCTGACGTGTTGCTTGGTAGCTTTATCCTCCCCGCTCGCTGTGCGGATGACTCTTTTCAGCTGCCCGGCATACTCCTTCCACTCTCCGAAAGAGATAAAGAGCGTGGGGTTGTGGAAATGCCAGGGGGGCATGCTGCTCTCCGCCTCGAGTTCAGGTGGCTTCAATGCGCTCCAGAGGGTGGTGATGGTGTGCTCGTTAGTCACGGCAATGCAGGTGACCCAACCATCCAGATTAAAGGATTGGATCACGGGTTTGAGGGTGCGCGGCCAGGTCAGTTCAAAGCTTTCGTTGTATGAAGGTGAGGTGCCGCCAAAGGAAATGCTGTTGGCATAGAAGCTGGCATTGGTGTGGGTGGCGCGGGTTTCAACTGTGATCACGCTGCCAGTTTCAACGCCGGGCAGGTTGATAATCAGGGTTTTACCTGCCGGGTAACGGGGGGCTGAGGCGCTCCATCCTGCATCCATCAGATTGATCTCGTGATCAGTGACAGTGAAAACCTTGCCGTTCAGATTGGAGACCGTGGCTGAAACCAACTCCATGCTCTGCCACACAGGATTGAAGGCGTGTTTCAACTCGGAACTTTGTTTTTTGCCGGCATAGGTTAAAACTCGCTTGCTCCAGCGCGAGGTGGTGGTCCAGCTATCAGGTGTATGCAGCTGGGTTGTTGACGCATTGGAGAGCATCTCAAAGTCAGGTGGATTGGCGTTGCCAGCGGCAAAGAGCGGACGCTTGCGAGTTTGGGCCTCAATCTCGCGTAGGCTTTGTTTGAGGAGCAAATAATCGGCGGGAGAAAACTCCGGTGTCTCGATTCTTTCATTCAGCTCGGCTGTGAGCTGACCGTTCTGATAGCTGTGTTCAATGGAGAACGCAACGCCAGCACGGTGGAGAGAGAATTTATCAGGGATACTGTGCGGCTGCTGGAGCCCGGTTGAAATATCGATTGTGATGCGCTCTTGCACACCGCAGGTGATATCGGTCTTCATTGTGTATTTGCGCTGATCGAGCCCCGTGGCACCGATCACAAAGTTAAAATAACCAATGGAAGCACTCAGCCAGGGCATTGTGATAGTGTCCAGTGAACTGCCTTTGACCGGATAATCCGGTATACGGCTGGTCAGCGTCACGCGCAGGGGCTGCTCGGTGTCCTGTAAGTCCGTAGGCGTGATGGTGCACTCAATGAGTTCAGCACCGGCCAGCTGTTTTTTGAGTGCAGACTCAAAAAACTTACGGCGCTGATCCTGCTTGCGCCTGAGAAAATGACCACGGTAGGCATTGTCATTGATTCCGTTAAACTCCAAGGTGCTCTTGAGCAACAGCGAGCCACTGGCATCAAGTACCCCCTCCGAGTTGATGAGCATCATGTTTTTCTCGGCTGGATAGATGTCGGAGACCAGCAGGGTTTCGCCCTCCTCGCGGGCGACCAGATAACTGCGGTTGCAGAGATAGGCAGGGAAAAGCTCTTTGGTATTCTCATCTGTCGGGTCCATCAGAATGTAGCCGCCGCCGGGTTTAGAGGCCGCAGTGATGGCATGGTTGAAGAAGGGCAGTGGAACATCCGGATCAATTTTAGCACCAGCGTGAATCAGTACTGGATAGGCATCGATACCAGCCAGGCGCAGCATAACAGTCAAGAGCGCGGCTTTATCGCGGCAGACACCGTAACGGTTATTGAAGGTCATATCAACCGGATGCGGCTCATAGCCAGGGGCCACCTCCTCGGTGGTGATGCCCATATAGCGGATATTCTGCGAGACAAACTTGAAGATGCTACGGATTTGATCATCACGATCAGTGATCCCGCGGGTCAGCTCTTCCACCTTGGCGCGCATCTCAGGGGTGATTTTGCTCATGGGTTCCTTACAAAGCGCCCAGTACCAGAGTGAGACACTCCTCCAATCCTTGATGGTGCTCAGCAGCAGGCGTTGCACCTGCGTGTGCATGGGCGGCATATCCGGCTCAGGGAAGATCTGGGGGACATCCTGAACCAGCCAGAGGTAGCGGATTCTGTTCCCGGGGAGTTTGGACTCTGTGTGGGTGACCGTGTCTTGGAGCGGTGCGCGGATCACCTTATGGAGGATGGGCAGTTCAGGGGGGGCGATGATCTCGTACTCCAGCCGTGCGATGGGGGAGCTGTACTCGAACACAGAGTAATCCGCCCAGGTGTCAGCCATGCGCGTTTTGTGATTGATGCGGCAGGAAACAATATGACAGATGTCACCAATTTCAACCCCAGGGGTTGTAAGCGCCAATGATTTGTTGCTGGGGTCATAGATGTTGGCACCCATCTGGCTTTGCTCGGTCATTACTTTGGAGTACTGGGCAACGTCGATCGGGATGATCGTGCCATCCGGCTTAATGATTTCAGCGCGGTAGACAAATGAGGTCGAGTAACTAGTGTTGTATGCGAAGTTGTGTGAGATGTTTTCGCGGCGCCCCTTCTCTGTTAGAATTTTTGTATATTCATCGTCCCAGCTAATGGAGGTGCCATCTTTGTTGTACTCCTCCAGCACATGGTCGTCCACTAGGATCTGGTCGGCATCCGGAAATTGCTGCGCGGTGATGCCTTGCGCGGCGACGATAACCCTCTGGATGTCCAGAAGAAAATATGCAGGCGGCTCCTGACCAACGGCTCGGCTGAAAGTTACACAGATTAAAATCAGCCCAGTGCTTAAAATTTTCATATATTTCATATTATTCAGTCCTTTAGGGTTCGTGCTGCACACGAACGAGTTCCCCGAGGTCGCGGCCTTCGGCTACAGTGCTTCGCACTACAACACACGGAACGAAGCGACTCTCCTCTGCGCCTCTGCGCCTTGGCGGAAGATTGCTGTTCCCGGCTGCCATTGGGGTCGATGCCGGCATCGCCATCGAATGAAAGTAATGCAAGCCACAAATTACTCGCCGATAATTTTCACCAGTACCCGTTTGTTTCTCTTGCCATCCAACTCATAGTAAAAGATGCACTCCCACGGGCCAAAATCCAGCTTGCCTTTTGTAACCGCGACCACCACCTCACGGCCCATGATGCTTCGCTTCAAATGCGCATCCGCATTATCCTCATACCCATTGTGCGCATATTGATCATAAGGTTTTTCAGGTGCCAGCTTTTCAAGCCACCGCTCAAAGTCTGAGTGCAGGCCGCTCTCATTATCGTTAATAAAAACACTGGCGGTGATGTGCATGGCGTTCACCAGACAGAGCCCTTCGGTGATATTACTCTCAGCAAGGCACTGATTGACCTCGGGTGTGATATTGATAATTTCGCGCCGTTTTTTGGCATTAAACCATAACTCTTTACGATAACTTTTCATGCGTACTTCCTTTCATTGGCCCGCTTGCCTATCACATCAAATGGTTGAAGTGGTTTTCCATGTATTTTTTATCTTTGTCGTAAACTTTGTCGACCCTTTTCGCATCTAAACCCTCTGATGCCCGCGCATAGCGCGGAGGGAGGCCGCGCCTCCGGTTTACGATAGCGACGATGATGGTCGACGATTCGCAATAACGGATTTTTCAATTATAACCCGCTATTGTAGACCGAAGCCGCTCTACTAGCGACACAAAACATGCAATGCCGCTCATAGAGCGGCTACTACACCGAACGACAAATCTTACATTTCGCAGTGCAGCGCATGTGTAACAACGCGCAAATGCCGCTCATAGAGCGGCTACTACACGTAAAACAACTCTTGCAAACGAATAACCCCCGCCGTGCTTCTAGCTGACGCGGGACAGACTGAATCTTTGTCTCAACCCTTGTCTCGAACCTCGTCTCCATCCATTTGGTCGAGTTATCCCATCATTTTCTTGACCTCTAACCTCCGGGCAGCGACCGCAGCTTACCGCAGCGGTTGCTCACAGCATTTCCAGCAGGAAATTTTGACAGTGCTGCTCTCGAACTCTTTGAGAATCCAGCACGCTGTGTCATCCGGCAAATCGCAAGCGATAAGAATGCGGGTGGCTCCCGTTGTTTGGGCAATATCAACCAACTGATCCGAGCCTCCCAGCACCTCATACCCGGAGATGATTCGGCCCTTGAGGTGGATGTCGTCATCCACAACTCCGACAATCATGCTTTTATTACTACCTGCCCTTGAAATCATCTCATTCAGATAAAGCCTGAATCTGACGCCGCCACCATAAACCAGGATTCTTTCGGTATCCGCGTCCTCCCTGATAACAAATTTTTCGATCATATGCAAAAAACTTCGCGTCGATTCGCGTGCCACGCGCAAGCCAACCATAGGAAAGAATGAACAGGCAAACATTAATATGAAAAACTGCGCCAGATTGTAACCCTCACACCCAAACATCAACATCATGCCTGCGGTGAGCAGCGTCGAGATAAACAGGGCCAAGGTGAGCAGCACAAAATCGCGCGCATGGGCTCTGGACCACACCCGGCGGTAAGTGCGACTAGCAGCCAATGCCACAAAAATAATGGCGATCACCATTGGTAGATTATATAGAAAAGCGTCTCGGCCCAGCGAAAGCCCGGAGAAGAAGCGGGCGATGATCCAAGCCAGCACCAGAAAGAACACATCCAAAATTATATAGGCGGGCACCACCACAGCCTGTCTCAAAGTGACGCTTCTCTGTGAAAGCAGCCGCCCAGTGTCCCACAACTCCACGCTGACCATATGACGCACAGCAACCGCAGTTGCCACAATAAATGCGATCATAAAAAAACCAGGCGCGTGATTGCGCAGGAACATACCGGTCAGCCCCACCCCCACTAGCGTTGCGCTCACGCCATAGAGGATTATGGCAGCGTTACGCTGATTCAATGTGCGCCGTAAAACCCTGTGATGCACATGCTCTTTGTCCGGCTGCATCACACTGGTTTGAGCACCAACTCCGATCAGCTCGCTCGGCAGCAGGGCTCTGGCGGAGCGGCGCCAAATAGCGAGCATTGTATCAAAAATAGGAATCCCCATAGCCAGCAGCGGAACACCGAGTGAGGCAACCAGCTCTTGGCGCGAGCCGGTCATCAACGGCAAGGTGGCCACACACAGCCCCAGAAACATGCTGCCGGAGTCTCCCAAGAAAATGGAGGCTGGATGAAAGTTGTACCGCAGGAATCCCAAACACGCCCCGGCCAACACCAGGTAGGGGATGGTGTCGGCAGTTTTCCCGCCGAAGACCAACGCCCCGGCCAGCCCCACGCAGGCTATCAATGACAACCCGGTTGAGAGCCCGTCCATGCCGTCAATCAGGTTAAACGCGTTGATCGCCCCGACAATCCAAAAAACCGTCACCAGATAATCCAGCCAGACAGGAAAGGCGACCATAATTCCGCCCACCTTCACGCCCGAGCAGAAGAGGATGGAGGCCACTACCACTTGGCAGGTCAGTTTGACAATTGGCCGCACCCCTATCTTGTCATCCGCAAGACCGACAAGCAGCAGGAGTAATGACGCGAGGAAAAACCGCCACTGCCAGAAAAAACCAAACTTCGAACTGATAGGAGCGCCTCCTCCCAGCACGGTAAATGCCAGCAGCACAAGGTGAAAGGCGATAAAGACTGCCACTCCACCGCCGCGCGGAACCGCCACCTTATTGATCCGCCGAGCATCAGGCTGATCAACCATACCAATTTTTCTGGCATACTCCCTCACAGCAGGGGTCAGAAACAACGCAACCGTTAAAGCACTGATAAAAGCGAATATGTATCTTACTCCGTCGGTTGTTAAACGGAGGAGGAGTTCTATCAACGAATCAAAAACGCTGCCTGTCCATGTACTAGTCATTGTCCAACTTCTCTTTCAATAAACACGCCGAATCTATTCCGAACGCTGAGGGATGGGCGAGTGACAGTTTCTGCTTATCGGCCTCCCCCTGCAACTCCAATTCACCCACAACCCGCTGATAAAGCTCAATAACAGCCCGACGCATCTCAACTTGCTCCACTTGCGAGCTGCACAGCGTCTCGCAGGCCTCCAGCATTTTTGCCACCACCGTGACGTGTGCCCGCATTGTTTTGCCGATATAGATCCGTGCCAAAGCAGTTTTCAAAACCGAAGCCGCGCTGATATCCAGATCCTCCAAGAGCTTCTCACCCGCACGTATTCCTGTAAAAACAATCGGTATATCCTCATACGGCTTCAATCCTGAGAGCCGGATCATCTCTTCCGCCAGCTCAACAATGCGCACCGGAGCCCCCATATCCAGCACAAAGATCTCCCCCCCGCTGGTCTGGGTAATGGAGAGCAGCACCAGATGCACCGCCTCCTCAATCGTCATAAAATAGCGGCTCATCTCCCGATGAGTCACCGTGACAGGCCCACCCTGCAGTATCTGCTCTTCAAACAAAGGCACCACCGACCCTGATGAGCCCAGCACATTGCCAAACCGGACGGCCGAGAATATGATTTCACTCTCCTGATTCAAGCTCTGCACCACCATCTCAGCCATTCTTTTGGTAATCCCCATGATCGATATCGGAGCGACCGCTTTGTCGGTTGATATCAAAACAAAGCGCTCAGCCCCATGCTTGATGGCAGCCAGAGCGACCTCTCTGGTTCCAATCACATTGTTTTTCAAGGCCTCACCCGCGTTTATCTCCATCATCGGCACATGCTTATGCGCTGCCGCGTGAATAACAATTGCGGGCTTGTGTTGATGAAAAACATCCTCAACCCGTCTTTGGTCGCAAACGTCACCTACGGCCGCCACTAATTGAATATCCGGCACTCTGCGTCTGATCTCACGATCAATATTATAAAGCGCATTTTCAAAGCGCTCAAACAAGATCACTTTCTGAGGTCCCATGCGGGCAATCTGTCTGACAATCTCACTGCCAATGGAACCACCGGCTCCTGTCACCATCACGCATTTGCCAGAGACCATCTCGACAATCCGCGCATCGTCAAACTTGGACTCCTCGCGCCCCAGTAAATCCGCTATCTCCACCTTGCGCAGCCTTGAAACAGCCACCGAGCCATTGATCAGTTCGTGGAAGGCCGGCAGAATCCTGACCGGCAGGTCAAGCTCCTTGCACATGTCAACCACTCGGCGGATGACTTCACGCGACACAACCACCATGGCCACAACCACCTCGTCAATCTTGTGTTTCTTGGCAATCGCCGCAAGCTCATCCAGCCTCCCCAGCACAGAAAATCCCTGGATCTTGGCACTGCGTTTGGCATGGTCATCATCCAGAAAACCAACCAGCCGGTACTGGTTTCGATTGTGGGCGCGCATCTCGCGCGCCACCGTGTTGGCCGCGTCACCAGCGCCTACCAGCAGAACACGCTTAACCCGATATCCCCCTGACGGTGCCGACGCGCCGTTACTGCTGTCGCGCAGAACTCTGCTGAACACTCTGATCAGCAACAAACCGCCAAAAACGAAAATCGCATTTAAAAGCGTGATGCTTAACGGAGGGCGCACACTGAATTTATTGGGCAGTAAAAGGCGCAGATCAATCAGCACACAGGCCGAGCAGAAAACCGCAATGAAAAACCGCGGCACATCACTCGCCGTCGTGTATTTCCAAATCGCCTTATGGCATTTAAACAACAGCAGAAAAAACCATTGAACAGCGGCCACCACAAAAAATGTGATAACCACACCGGCCCAGCCCCAGTGCGGCGCATGAAATTCAAATCGCAACAGTATCGCAAAGAGATAGGCAAAACCCATCACCGCGGTGTCAATTGCAAAGCCCATGCAACGCTCGGCCACTCTGGAAACAATATTTTTTAAACTACCACTCATAAAACGCCCTTATTAAAGCATAAAATCACTGCGGTTGACAGTGATTTCAGGAGGAGAGATGGGGATGGAGAGTTGTTAAAGGGTTAATGGGCGCGGGTTATTGCGGCCACATAGTGGTCGCAAACAAGAGATTAAAAAATGCAATGCAAGCAACAAGCTGCAGGCTACACGCTATAACAGCAAACTACCCCTCGCACAATATCCGCCACGCGCCCGATCTCATCCTGGCTCAGGCCAGTGCCTGAGGGCAGGCAGATCCCGCTCCGAAAGATCTCCTCGTCCACCTGCGCACCATAAACCTGCGACCCGGCAAAAACCGGCTGCAAGTGCATAGGTTTCCAGACCGGACGCGCCTCTATGTTGGCTGCCTCAAGTGCGGCAACCACCCGTAAAACCAATGCTGAAGGGCAGCCAGGCTTGCTGCCCCCACCCATACCTGAGGCCTTCAGCCGCATGACGGTCAGCCACCGGTTGCAGCGCCCGTAAGCAGCCTCCGGCATAAACTCAACCCCCGGAAGATCGCCCAGCCGTTCCTGGTAAAGCTCAAAAATTCGCCGTTTTTTTACAACAATCCGCTCCAGGTTCATCAACTGCCCCAGCCCGATGGCCGCAACAATATTGCTCATCCGATAGTTGTAGCCCAGCTCTGAGTGCTCATACCACACCTTTGGATTGCGACTTTGCTGTGCCCTTTTGCAGGCCCGTTCGATCAGACCCTGGTCCCGCGAGACGAGCATGCCACCACCTGAGGAGGTGATGATCTTGTTACCGTTAAAAGAGTAAATTGCTGCCCATCCAGCATCGCCAGCCTGGCGCCACCCCTTTTTGCAACCACCCTTTTTGCAACCACCAAGTGGTTGCAAAGTCGAGTTTAAGACCTCGCGTCCCTCAGCCGCCTGCCGCTCGCTGCCCCTTTTAACCTCCTGATTGCAACCACTCTGTGGTTGCAATAATCCTTTTAACCTCTCCATTGTGACCACTGTGTGGTCACAATAACCCGCCCCCAGCGCCTCCGCAGCATCCACAATCAGGGGCACCTCGTAGCGCTGGCACAGCTCTTCGAGCACCGCATAATCGCAGCACTGCCCATACAGATCAACCGCTACCACCGCCCGTGGCAGCTTGCCCGCCCGGCGAGCAACCTCCAGCGCCTCCTCCAACAGGCTGGGCGAGATTGTCCAGCTCGCCTCATCCGACCCAATAAAAACCGGAACTGCCCCGCGGTGTACTGCCGGTGCGATCGAGGCCACAAAGGTCAGGTTCGAGCAGAAAATCGTATCGCCCGGCGCGATCCGCAACTCATGGCAGAGCAGATCCAGAGCCGCCGTGCCGCTGGCCAGCGCGCAGGCGTGAGGTACGCCCACGCTCTCGGCCAGTGCCAGCTCAAAACGCTCCACCATCGGGCCGCAAGGCGCAATATAGTTCGAAGCAAACGCCTCGTCCACCAGCTCGCGCTCATTGCCGAACATATACGGGGGCGATAAAAAAATTCGTTGTTTCATGGTAAAACCAAGCCGGTCAAGAGCACCAGCAACTAGTCCTTAACCGATTTCGCCTTTAAAAGCACCTGCGGATAAAACTCCGACAAAAACTCCTCAAACCGTTCAATACTCTCCGCCGAATCCAGCCCGGAGGGGATGAAAACAGAGAACATAACCCAACGGTTTATCTCATTATGTATTGATCGATCCCAAACATCGTACAGGATTCTCCCAGCGTGCGAGGAGCATGTATGCTTGCGGCTTATAAGCCAGTACAGCAAAGCAACCCGCCGTCCTCCAGGTTGCTGCGCATGAATTAACCTAGCGGTGACACTCTCTCCGCTCTCCAAATTTAAAATAATGTTCTCTGATCTCTGAATATTGAATCCCTGCCCTGGAAGGCAAAGCTCAGCTCTGTGGATGCTGGCACGGCTTCTCCCTCCTATAACAACATTCATGCTGTACATCATTCCGTCACTCGAACGGTAATTCCGCTTAATGATGTCAGTATCCTGAGGCAGAAGCTCGCTTTCCCAGAATGACATTGCAAAAAGAGGCTTATTACAACTGGAACATAACTGCAATTCCTTGACATCAATGTTTGTATCCTGTTTTAAAACCTGGTTGGATAGACACTGCGGATTATGGCAGTAGAGCGGAACATCGCTGTCAAATCCAGTGACCATTGCCGGCAGATTCCGGGTAACAAAAAGTGTGTCGTCATAAAAAGGATTCGGTTTAAACACCTTATAAGCAGCCAATGAACTTACAAAAATCATCGACAGGAGGGGTATAACAAAATCTCGTCCCGAATAATGACTCTCTTGCCTCGCAGGCAAAGTAAACTCATCGCAGAGAAATTCAGGCAGCCAATGCTGGCGCTTAATCCACGGCGACAACTTAGCGATTAGTCCGCCAAACTGATTCATCAGAATAATAGCTATGAGAAAAACAATATACCCGGAATAATCATGATAAAACCCGGTAGCTAATTCCTGACCTCCCATAACGGCAACAATACAGATTGATAATATTCGAACCATATTGCCCATAACAGCCAAAGGAACTGACATTAAAAAAAGCAGCCCTTTCTGCAGCAGTGTCTTCTGCGAGTAATAGGCATATACAGCCGTCAACGCCATAAGCGCAAAAACAGAACGAATACCACTGCACGGCGCAGCCACATCAACATTGAATTCACACCCGGAGATTGTCGAAAAAAGTGCTGTTCCTGAGCGCTGGATCTCCAGACCGAAACCATTCATCAAAACACAGGCAAATGAGGAGGACAAAATTCGTAAATGCACAGTCAAAGAGTCGAAGATGGAGGACATCGGAATCGTAAATACGAGAAATCCTATAGGAAACATTGCCAGCTTGGCGACATCACGCCCCCAGAATGCATAAGTAATTGACCAAAGAAGACCCACCAGCGATATCTGCTCCAATCTTGTCTGAGAACCGCCGGCACCGAACCAAAAAATCAGCAGACAGGGAATAACCCACAGCAAACCGACCAGTGAAGGTTTGCCCGCAGCCACAGAAAATAACCGGCGTTGGCGCAATAAAAGAAAACCAGATATAAACGGAATCACCCATCCATGCGACATATCCTCCAACGGGTCTTTATAAAGAAATATTGTGTGTTTTATCATGCCCCCATACATACCCCAGAGAAGCGGTATCAGGGCAAAAATGCACAACAACCTGAAAACATCAAGTTTCCAGCGCGTCGTATATCTGTTTAAAATATTTAACAAAAGAACCTCTCTTATTACATTCGTCAGCAGTTTGCTCATAAGCTGTCGGCCTTCAAAACCCTTTTCACAACCGCCCGCTCCCTAAAATCATAGCGCCCGCCTAGCAGCCACTCTGGCGCGTACCCTCGCACTGGAGAAACCACATAAAAATGACCCCGGCTAATGGCATCTTTGATCAACTCTATCTCAATCGCGCTCCAAGGCGACAATAGCTCAAAATCAAAACTTTCCGGCACCACCTCTCGGGCCGCCATCAACGGCGCAGCGGTTGTGGAATCAGCATAGAGTATATCACCAGAGCCCAACACTTTGCCAACACTCTCGACAAAATCCTGCGCCGAACCTTCATTCTGCTTCCATGGCTGTATCCAGTAGGCTACTTCATCACGCCCCGGCAGCACTCTGCTCCTTCTAACACCCCACTGCAGCTTCTTTACGATCAACGGCGCAACAGACAAAAAACCAAGATTAACAATCAGCCCCAAAGCAACCACCACCGCCAACCCGTATTTAACTCGGAACCGCCTTTGCAGAGCAGCGCACCCTGCACCACCCCAGATCGCCAGCACGCCAATCAAAGGCAGAACAAAGGTCACCTGATCCGGCACAAAATACCTGACCCAGAACACCAAGTGAATCAGCGTCAAGCCTGTCAAAGCTCGAAAAAAAAGCGGGTTCGCAAACCTCTTATGCAGGCGCATCCCAGCTGGGGCAAGAAACCAGCAGGGAGAGACAAAGCTGACCGCGGCCAAAGCCATGTTGGAGAGAAAGAGCCCTGCATTAAAATTTACAATCCCGGTGACATGACTTCGGTATCCATCGCCGAAAAGAATGCTCTCAATAACCTCTATCACCGCGCTTCCCCCGCCCAGCAACCGCACGACCTGCCACCAGATCATCCCCCCCGCCGCTATCCAGAGCAGAACCGCAGAGCAACACCCCGCCAGGTTGCGCTTGAAGTCACGCATCAAAAACATCAGCAGCAAAGTGCCGTAAACGGGCAACCCCAGCAAGGCCGCATTATGAACGGAAAAATGCGCCCCGTTCACAGCGAAAAGTAACATCAGATAACCGGCCGTCCGCCTCTGCGTAAAAAGCAAGAGCACCAGAAGCTCAACCATAATAAACAGCAGCGAGAGCGTGTACACCTCCGCCACCGCTGAGAGCCACCACCCCATATGCGATAACCCGGCGGTCATAACCGTTACCCCGCCCGCAGCGTAGGAGGCGGTTATCCGCACAACAACCACAAAAAGCACCGCAAGTGCAAGTGCCATGCAAACCCCGCTGAACAGTGAACAGGCATAGAGCTTCCAAGCAAGCGGAAACAGCGCGACAAACCCCTGGCCCAGCAGAATATAGAGCGGGTGGGCCCGCGCTATGCCTGAATTCCAGTAGTAGTCGCCCGCCAACAGCCGGTACTGAAATTCGCCGCTGTCCTGCCAGCTCACCCCGCGCTGCGCTGTCAGCGCATAAAGCACCATAAACACGCAGAACACGACACCCGCCAACCAGAAAACTTTGTTTTTCGCCATTGCAACCACCTTTTTGCAACCACCCAGTGGTCGCAATAATCGTCGCCCCTCCAGCAACCGCCGCTTGCTCCGCCCTTTTACCCTCATGTTGCGACCACTGTGTGGTCGCAATAACCGTCGCCCTTTCAGCAACCGCTCCGCGCCCCGCCCCTTTTAACCTCGTCATTGCGGCCACTCGGTGGTCGCAACATAATCCGAGACCTTTTCTCCAGGATAGACCCGCGAAAAATTTTCGCTGAATGCTTTCCGGATCTGTGTGTACCGCGGTGACTCTTTATGCAGAGCAACGCCGTAGTCATATGCCCCGGGAAAATACTCATACCCTTTTTTAAAGGCTTGCGCATCCTGCAAGGCTGCTACTGCGCAAGTATAGTGATGATGCGGAAACCAGATTATCTCCGGTTTGCGAGAAAGCACATACTCAGCACTGAATCCATTATGCGCAATGAATTTATCGTGTAATCCAACCAGGTCGATAATTGTCATATCCAGAAATTCAGCCCCAATATAACCGTACTCCGAGGCTGTCAGTGTGACATCCTGCGGAACAAGTTTTAAAAACTGCTCCATCGCTTTTATGCTCTCCCACCAACCTAGCTGCGGCAGTTTTTTGTCCGCCGCCACCCTGTATTCCACCTCAAACTCAGCTGCGGGCGGTGCTGATATCACATGTTTCGCCCAGAGCTGCGATGCTGTCCGGCTCATATATACCGATGCCGGCAGCAGCACAAGAAACCCCAGAAAAACTCTCAGCTCACTGACGCCTCCGATGCGTTGTTCGGCTGAGATCTCTTTTTGTCGCTCAAAAAAAGCAAGAAACGCAGCAAAAACCACAAAAGCGGACGAGGGGTAGTAGTATCGCGCCTGAAACCCCATTATCTGTGATACCGTTGCATAATAGGTGAATGTCATTACAACCAGTGCCAAAACAACGGCCACTCTCCTGAAGGCTCTCTTCGAAAGCGATAAAACCAGCAAAAGCAAAAACGGCATAACTGCAACCCCGAAAACAAACATCTCTTTCATCGCATTCCACTGCATCATCCCGGTATAGCCCTCATAAAAACCTTGAGACTTTGCATAAAACGGCAGAGGGAACATCCCGCCGAAGAGATGTTTGTTAACAAGCAACGAACTGGCGATCAGGATTGTCATAACCACAACATGACACACCGAAAACGCGAGTAGCTTGCGATCTTTCAGCACAAGATAAAGCGGTGGCAGTAACATAACGTATATTCCGTTATCAGGTCGGGTTGTAAACGATAACATGCCCGCAAGAATGCAGATGGCCGAGGAATACACTGTTCGGTTTTTACAGAGCGATACAACTGCGCAGGCTAATATGGAATTAACCAATAGAGAGAAAGTGGTTTCCATCCCCGTTAAACAGTGATAACGAAATGGAGGAAACAAAATAAACGCCGGCACCACCAACAGCGGCACAAGCCCCCTCTTTAACCCCTCATTTTTCTGAATCTGAAATCCCAGGAAGGTCAGGACTGCAACAGCAAGAAGACCTGAAACAAATGAGGCTACAGTCAGAACCATAGCCGCAGAACAATTGGTTAATCCTACTAAAGCTGTTATTAAAATAAGATACGCAGGGCTTGTTATGCCGTATGAGGCCCCATCAACCGTATTCCATGAAAAACCGTTACCGGCAAGCCAGTGCCGTGCATACCGCACAAACATAAATGAATCATCAAAAGTACTCTGCCCTAGCTCCCCCAATGTTACAATCAAAAAGCCCGTGACACTCAGAAAGGCAAAACTAACAATCAATAAATCAGATTTAAAGGATCGTCTCATAAAACATAATCTCTCGTTCGTTGGCATTCCATACAACCGCCGCCACAAAGTCCCTTTTTAACCTAAACATTGCAACCACTTTGTGGTTGCAATAACCCGTCAAACCAGCGGCGTAAGTAGTATCCCTACCGCACCCTCACACGGCTGCCACCCTCTTCAAGATCTGTGAGCAGCACCCCGCCGGCACCGAGAGTCGACCAGGCACCCATACTCTTACAAGGGATCGTGCAGCTGTTGCTGCCCAGCAACGCGCCAGCACCAATTACGCAACCACCAGAGACGGAGACACCCGGGCAGACCTGCGCAAAATCGCCCAGCACAACATCATGACCAATGGTTGCATTGTGATTCACTATGCATCCACGCCCTATACAGCATCGGATCGAAACAACGGAATTTATCCCGATATACGTACCTGCGCCAACTTGCGCATCCTCAGCCACCACCGCCGACGGATCAACCACGGGCAGCGCTTTAAACCCCTCACTGTCAAACATCCGCATCAACTCCAAACGAGTTCGATTACTGCCGATAGCACAGATGTAACCGAACTCGGAATAAGCCGCCATAACCTCCTTGATCGAACCCAGAAACGGCACTATCCCTGCAAGATCCGCACCCCTGCTCAAGTCATCATCGCAGAGTCCAACCAACTCAAACTCGAGCCTTATCTGATTAACCCGCTCGATAACCCATGCGACCTCTCTGCCAAGGCCGCCTGCACCGACAATAATAATTCTTTTCATACTGCACTCCATTATCTATTAATGACAAGGGCTCCGCAATCCTTAATTGCTTCTTCAACACCTTCGTTGTAAACGGTGTAGACAGTGACCAGATAACGATCACCACTCATCGGCCAAGCAACAACCGGGGGGAGCTTTCCGCAACCGACCAATTCCGACGGATAACGCACCATTGCGGCACTGACTCTACTCTTATCGAACTCCTCCCCCCAGTACCAGCAGCGGATTATCTGCTCAGCCCCCATGCGAACCAGATCCTCTGCATCTCCTTGAAACAACCATGGCGTATTAATCAAGAGATTGACCTCTGCGTTAATTACATCCTCCCATGCCGCCATTCGAGCATGGCCGGGTCGATTACCCACCCAGGAATTTGCCGGTTCAATATGTTCTCCATGTTCAGCAATATGCCGATTATTCAATCCCAGCAGATCCAAAGCTGGCATTCCAGTATAAAAAGGTATTACACCAGCACATGTAACTCCAATCTTAACACGCGATGAATTTTTCCCAAAAGCTCTATTTAAACAATCTGCAACCTCTTCCCACTCTTTGTGGTATTTTTTCAACTCTGACACACTCTGAATACAGGGATAAGGGTACTGCATCGCAGCATGCACAACACTGCCGCATATCAGCAACAGCATAATCAGGATTTTCGCGTGTCTGCCAATGACACTGCCACACCATAACCCGGAAAGCAGTATGGCAGTAAAGGCAAATGAACACATCATCAGCCTGAACTCCATAAACCCGCCCCCCACTTTCAATAAATACAAACCCCACAAACCCAGAGCCGCCAGCATCAAAGCCGCCATCAGCTTCTCCTTGCAGAGATCCATCAAGGCCCTGAATCTGAAAATAGAGACGCCTATGGGAACCACCAATCCATACATTGTATAAAACAGAAGCTGATAGTAACCGCCACGTATCCAGCTGCTACCCTGAGTCTTGATATGAAATGTGTTCGGAACCCAGTCATTATAATACGCATGGCGCAGGATTAACCACAGCAGTAGAGGCCCCCCCGCACTCAAACCATAGACAACTGCTTTGCGAATTACATGACGATGCTCAACCGGCTTACACGCTAATAACACATACAGACTAAGAGGCGCAACAAACAAAAGTGAATCCATTCTGGTCATAATGGAAAAAGCTGCGAGTACCCCTGCCAAAATACTCCATTTAAGCGAGTTGCTTTCAGCACTTTTGAATATCACCCAGACAAAACACAGCAGCATAGCAATACCAAACTGTGTTTCCAGACCGCCTGTTGCATAGGAGCTGAAAGAAAAGTTGGCTGCTAATAGAAAAACTGTGACAAAACCAGCAAACTTATCCCCCCACACTCTCGCTGCAATCAAAAAGCCCACCAGCAATGTAATCAGATATGCGAAGATTGATAAGAGATAACTGTACGCTACAATATCAACTCCCAGCCAGAACGATGGCACCAGCAAAACTGTCCACAAAAAATTTGTATACCCCTCAACTCTCTCGCCGACATTCCAAACTAGGCCATTACCCTCGGCCAGATTTTGAGCGTACCTGAAAGATATGAACGCGTCATCCTGTACAAAACGATTATGCACTGCCAGCAGCAAAGCCATAAATAAGAGCAGTGCCAGAGCGACCACTTTTCTGTTTGAAAAAAACTTATGCACCGCTTCCTCTTTTAACCTCGTCATTACGACCGCTTAGTGTTTCGCTCTTTTAACCTCGTCATTGTAACCACTTAGTGGTTGCAATAACTCTCAAACCCGCGGCGTCAGCCGCCTCCCCTTTTAACCTCGTCATTGCGCCCACTTAGTGGTCGCAATAACCCACCCCGAAACTCCCCCATCGTGACCTCCCCTCCCTCACCCGAAATCCCCTCGCGCTTAACAACCTTCACAAAGGTCAAAAACAAAATCTGGAGATCCAGCCACAGCGTATGATGCTCCACATACCAAAGGTCGTATTCAAACTTCTCCTCCCAGCTGAGCAGGTTGCGTCCGTTGACCTGCGCCCAGCCGGTGATCCCTGGCAGCACATCGTGCCGACCCATCTGGCGTGCCGTGTAACGCGGCAGATAGCGCATCAGTAGCGGACGTGGACCAACCAGCGACATCTCGCCACGCAGCACATTGATCAGTTCCGGCAGCTCATCCAAACTGAACACCCGTAAAAGATGCCCAAATTTTGTCAGTCGCTCTTCATCACCACCATCACCCGCTCGCATGCTCCTGAATTTGATTAGCTGAAAAGGTTTCCCCTTCAAACCAGGACGTTCCTGCCTAAAAAAAACTGGCCGCCCAAGCACCAGTAAAACCAGCAGAGCCGTGGCTGCCATCACCGGCAGCCACAGCCAAGCACTCAGCAAAATCAACGTTATGTCAAAAGCTCTCTTCATTGCAACCTTTTTGCAACCACCTTTTACCCTCCTGTTGCAACCACTGTGTGGTTGCACTAACCCCCCGCCCCTCAAGCGCCTGCCGCTCGCTTCTCTCCTTTTACCCTCCTGTTGCAACCACTGTGTGGTTGCACTAACCCCTCGCCCCTCAAGCGCCTGCCGCCTCAACCCCGCAGCCGCTCAACCTCCAACCGCTCTTTGCAGGAGCCAATCAGCACTTTGGTTTTCTCTACAAAGCTTTGAACTTCAGCCTCAAGTTCAAAAAAGGCCATTTGAATCAAAGAAACCTGCTCCCGATCAACCGACTTATCGCTCTTCAACACATCAAGCATCCTCTGATCCAGAGTCTCAATTTCAGCCTCAGCATCCACCCCTGACGTAAAGAGATAAACAACTCCCGCCGCGCCAGCCACCGCTTTGCGCGCCGCGGCAAGAGCCTCATCCTGAAAATCGCCCGCTAAAAGCACCTCAGCCATTTTAAGATCGCGCAAACCAGCTTGGAGCTGCTTTTCAGCCCGCGCGCAACGTTTGACGTGTTCTTTGGATGGGCCCGCTGGTTTAGCGCGCACACTACTAAAGAGTGTTTCCGCTTTCCCGCTATTGATTTTGATAAAACCCAGCCCCTCCAGATTTTTCAAAAGCGCCTGAATCTCAGGGGTTATTGTCACCACCCGCGAAGGCGGCAGAGCCACTCCATGCGACTCTCGAATCAAACTACGCACCCTCTTCTCGCCAACATTTTCACCAACCACCAACAATGCGTCAGGTTTACCTTGCTCGTCAAAGAGTGCCTCACAGGAATCAATGCCGCTGTCTCCTTTGCTTAAGATCGATTTCAACCTTTCATTGGGCTCCAGCGGTTTAGCTTCTTTGCCAGCGGACAATGGCTCCACTTGCACCGTTGAATCCATAACCTCCGCCAAACGCTCCATAAAAGCACTTCTGGCATTCGATTTTTCAAACGTCTCGAAGTCACCCAGCGAGTCTAAGACAGCATCCGCCAAGCCTTGCTTAAACTTCAGCGTAGCCAACATCTTGTGCTCAATTGTCGCCTCAGAGACCAGATTAATCACATTAACCGTGCGAGTCTGATGCTTGCGCCACGCTCTGGCAATACGCTGTTCCAGTTTAGCAGGATTCCACGGCAGGTCAAGGTTGAGAACAACGCTGGCTGATTGCAAATTCAACCCCACACCACCCGATTCAGAGGATAGAAAGACCCGGCAATCAGGGTCACTCTTGAATCGTTTGATCTCAACCCGACGCTCCTTCTGCGGCACAGAACCAATATGCAGCGCAAAACCAACCTCCATCTTGTCCAACCGCTCTTGTACAAGCTCAAGCATCCGCACCCACTCAGAGAAAATAAGCACCTTGCGCTCCGGGTCATTGCTCCAAATATCTTCCAACACCCGCTCAAGTTCATCCAACTTGGGCGCGGCCTTAATCTTGGGGTCGAGAATGTAACATGTATCGCAACACATGCGCATACACGCAAGATTCACTTGCAGCCGGTCCATCTCCTCTGATCTCAAAGGGCGCCGTTTACTGGCTGAAACCAAAGCCGCAACAGTCAGCTCATGCTCCGCATAACGCTTGCGCTGCTCTGGTGTCATTTTAACAAAATAGGTGTTATCCACGCGCTCCGGTAGCTGCTCGCTGATATCGGCTTTACGCCTGCGCAGCATCACCTTCTTCACGTTTTCATGCAGATCATCAAGATTCTGCATTCCATCAATTTTTCCAGAATCGTCGAATCTATAGTACTTGCGGTTAAACCTGAAAAGACTGCCAAAGATTGTTGGATCGACAAACTCGGTCAGGGAATAAAGCTCATCAATCCTGTTTTCCAAAGGTGTGCCGGTTAGCACAAAGGCGAAGCGGCTATCCAGTTTTTTCAAGGCGCGCGCTGTCTTGGTCTTCCAGTTCTTGATACGCTGCGCTTCATCCAAAATCACAAGCGTTGGCCGCATAATGGTATTGATCTCATGATAATCACGCAGAACTTGCTCGTAATTGGCCAACAAGAAAAATGCCTTTGACTCCTGATAGCGTTTCAGTCGCTCAGGCCGCGAACCAAACAACACCTCAGTATCTAAGTCGGTAAAAATCTGAATCTGATCCTCCCACTCGGCTTTCAAGGAAGCAGGCGCAATCACAAGTACACGCTGAACCTGCATCACCTCACGCATAATAGCCGCAGCTGCCACAGCCTGCACTGTTTTGCCAAGTCCCATCTCATCGGCAAGCATTGCCCGCCCTTTAAAAGCGAGATGCAGCACACCGTCAAATTGATATGGATAGAGCGGCATCTTCAGGAACGGCAACGCACCCTTATTCTTGACCATCTCCTCCCTAAACTGAGACTCAAAACCAGAGAGCCGTTCTTTAGCCCGCAAGCTCTCTAAAAACTCTTTCACCTCCCCTGAAACTCTGGCAGTAACATCTTCTGCACCGGACAACTCTTCACAAAGATCAACCGCCGCCGACAGGTTCGCCGCGTCTAAATGCCGTATACGCCCTTCAACATCGATCAGCTTCTGCAATTTATTTTGCCACTGTTTGGTGAGCAATGAACCAATCATAACGATGGGTTCATATGGATCGCGCGTCATGAACACCTCAACGCCGGGAGATGTCCGGCTGGCACTGCGTTTTGGAGAGCGAACCGAAACCAACACTCGCTCAATATGTTTGCAAGTTCCCAATCCGTTTTTTAAAAAATCAGGACAAGTACAGCTGTTAATCAAGCTATCTAGAGAGCGCAACTCCACAACATACTTTGCCGCCTCACCTCCCTCTGTACGACGCACCTCATAGTTCTGAAAAAGCTCCTTGCGGCTTTTCTGAAGTGGTCGCACGCTCATCGTCTCCGACAGCGCCCGTTTTTTTCTAAGTGCTCTCTCTTCCGTGTCTGTGGTCATCCATTTAGTGGAAATTTTAATTTCACTCGCTTTTTTCATTATGCCTCTCTTCATTGCCCAACGTTTTAAAACCACCTGTTCTTGAGTTCACCAAGTGAACTCAACAAGAGTGTAAAAACTACGCCAACCCGGTGCCGAAGGCGCACCACCTTTTACCCTCCTGATTGCGACCACTGTGTGGTCGCAATAACCGCCACAACCTCATTCAGCCGCAGACATGCCGCCCGATCCAGCTTCGCATAACGCTCAAACTCACCCGCCACCGAAACCTCTAGGAGGCGCCCCTCACAGCAGAGATCAAACATCCGCCCCATCGGCTTATAGTGCTCACCCATAAAACGGTGCGTCAGACGTATCGCCCGTCCGCCGTGCGCCGCCACCTCATGCAGTACACGCTGCTCGAAGGGCGAGATAAACGGCGAAACAAAAACATACCCCTGTGCAAGGTAATCAGCCAGATCCCCTGATATCCGATGCCACTCCTCCTCCGTTGCGCGCCGCGAAATCTGCACCTGCACCCGATGCGGATGTTTCAGCAAAAACAGTTTCCCCAAACCCCAGAGCTTCGTTCCATCCGTTAAAGTCATCACCCTTCTCGCCTTACGAAAGAGCTCCGGGTTCGCCTTGAGCAAGCGGTAGCGCCTCACGTTGTCGCGGATATAAGCCACCTCGCGTTCCAGGTGCGCACGCTTTAAAACAAGCCTGTCATGCATCCCCTTTTCAAACACCTGGAAGCTCTCCTTGCAGAACAGCCCCCTGCACTCCCGATCAACCCCGATCTTAAAGCCGCGAATCACCCGTTGCAGCGTCACTTCCTCCGGCAGCCGCTGCACCACATGCACCATAACATGCAGGTGATCCGGCATAATCTGGTACTGGCTAATCTTAACCGCCTCGTAGTAGTCATGGATGCCGCCCAGCTCCTTTTGCACTAGCTTGCCAATCTCGCTCAGCGCAAAGGCTTCCTGGGTGATGCGGCACAGCCACATCCCCGCCCGCGTCTTGAGGGTCACCATCGCCACACCCGAGCCGTTGTAGTCATAATTTCGCAGCTTTCTGTTTCCCATTATGCACCACCCTTTACCCTCTGTTGCAACCACAAAACCAACGCCGAAGGCGCACCACCCTTTACCCTCCTGTTGCAACCACTCCGTGGTTGCAATAACCGCCGCCCTTCAAGCAACCGCCGTGCGCACCCCCTTTTACCCTCCTGTTGCAACCACTCCGTGGTTGCAATAACCGTCCCGCACCACGCACAACACCCCGTTCAAACCAACAGCGCAGCCGCGTATTTCGCCTTCATCCTAAACTGCCGTTTCGCCTTCTCCCAGCGATAAACCGTAGCAGGCGTCACTCCCAGCTGCTTCGCAAACTCCGCCACCGACAGCCCCAGCTCCGCTCGCTTTGCCGCCACCTCCGCCCCGTTCAGCCAAAGCTCCCCGCTGCCGCCCTCCTCGCCCTCCTCGCTCGCATCATAAACCGCCTCCGCTTCGGCAACCTTGCTCTCACCACCCTCCAACTCCAGCTCAATGTCATCACCAAACAGCCCTTGCAGCTGGTCATCCGCTATCGAACTCGCATCGCCGGTGCCCTTGGCCGTCGCACTCAACGTTAGCCCCTCGTCAATCAACTCTGAGGCATCCACCCCCCGCAAAACAAAGAGCAGCTCCGGCTCGTAATCCAGCCGGTTGCCAATCCCGTAGAGTACCGCTGCCACATGCTTGCACATCACCGCCCAATCCGGGCAGCTGCAATCCAGTTTAATCTGGCCACTCAAAGGCAGCAGACCTGTTACAGGGTCTGTCACCACAGCCATCACATCTTTTGAGATCTTACCCTGCAACAGCTCAATCAAAGAACCGATTTTACCAGTACACCTACTTTTAATCTCTTTCCACTTGTTTTTCGCAAGCGGCGTGATCTTTATCTTCACGTTATACATCGATGTGCCGCAGACCTTCGCTAAAATCTCACCCTCGTTGATCTCTAAATGACATACCGCGCCATGTCGCACATAGCTCTTGCCGCGTGGCAATCGGTTGGAGTAATCTGAAAACTGTTCCAGATGTTTACACCACGCCTTGCCCCAAAAAGTGTTGACAATCGTACGTCCCTCAATCTCAACTGGCTTGACACCATTGATATTTTTCGACAGTTTCTTTATCTGCCGCTGCGCCTTTGCTTTTTTTTCAGCCACCGTCACATACGCTGGCCACTGTTCATACCGCATAAAAACCTTCTCTTCCTTTTACTCTCCTGTTGCAACCACTTTGTGGTTGCAAAAACCCTCGCCCCTCACCCGCCCGCCACACGCTTCCCTTTTACCCTCCTGTTGCAACCACTTTGTGGTTGCAATAACATCCGCCCTTCTGCCGCCCGCCGCACGCCCCGCCCTTTTACCCTCCTGTTGCAACCACTCTGTGGTTGCAATAACACCCCCCCGCAAGCCGCTAGCCGCTCAGCGCCACCAACTCCAAAATCTCCTCATTCGACAGCTCCGTCAAATTAATCTCACCCGCAGCCGACAGCACCTGCTCCGCGACCGCCTGCTTCTCTTGGATCAGCGCGTCAATCTTCTCTTCTATAGTCCCATTGGAAACAAACTTATGCACCATCACATTCTTTTTCTGTCCAATCCTGAAAGCGCGGTCAGTCGCCTGATTCTCAACCGCTGGATTCCACCAACGATCAAAGTGTATCACATGTGAAGCCGCCGTCAAATTCAAACCAGTACCACCAGCCTTTAATGAAAGGATGAAAAAAGGCGGCCCATCCTCCATCTGAAATTCATCCACCAGCTTCTGCCGGTTCTTAACCGCTGTCCCACCATGCAACACCAACCCGCTACGGCCAAAGATCCCAGCCAAATGTTTTTCCAGCGGCTCGATGATCTCTCTGAACTGCGTGAAGATCAGCACCTTCTCCTGACGCGAAGCAATCTCCTCACAGATCTCCTCCAGCCGCAAGAACTTGCCACTGGCCGCTGCCTTGTACTCGCCATCCCCGCTCAATTGACTCGGATGGTTGCAGGTCTGCTTTAACCGCATCAGCGACTGCAACACCAATCCACGACGCTGTATCCCGCTCGCATGCTCTAACGCCTCCGCCAGCTGCTCTACACACTGGCTGTACATCTTCACCTGCACCTTGGTCAATGAGCAGTAACACGCACTCTCCACCTTATCCGGCAGGTCGCTGATAATTGTACGATCTGTCTTCAACCTCCGCAAAATATAGGGACGCACCAGCTTCTGCAACGCGGCAAACTGCCCTGCCCCATTACTCCCCATGTTTTTGATAAAACCGCGAAATGCCGCCGCTGAACCCAGTAACCCGGGATTAAGAAAATCAAACAACGACCACAAATCTCCCAACCGGTTCTCAATCGGCGTTCCGGTCAGCGCAATTCGCGACTCCGCACGCAGTTTCTTTACTGATTTGCTCTGATTCGTTGACGGGTTTTTGATAGCCTGCGCTTCATCTAAAACCAGCAACTTCCAATTCACCTCCGTCAGCCAGCCCTGACGATAAACCATCGCATAGGTTGTTACCACCAGATCAACACCCTGGAACGCCCGCTTAGGGTCGGCTGCCGCCGCCGCCAGTTCGTCGCGCGGTAATGACGTTGGATGCACAAAAACTAACCGCAACGACGGGGCAAAACGCTGCGCCTCCAAACTCCAGTTTTTCAGCAACGAGGCCGGCACCACCAGCAGCGATGGCTGCGGAGCGTCGCCCCTCGACTGATAATGTAGCAGCAATGCCAGCACCTGAATCGTCTTGCCCAGTCCCATGTCATCCGCCAGACACGCACCCAGCCCCAGCTCACTCAGGAAGCGAAGCCACTCAACCCCATCCCGCTGATAATGCCGCAGCGTTGCCTGCAAATTTCCTGCCCCATGCGCCACCTCAATCTTACCTGGATCACGCAGCTGTTCCAGCACCTTCCGCAGCTGCTCCCCTGCCGTCACATCCATCCACCCCGCAACGCTCTCCGAAACCATGGTGTCGTCATTGGCACTCAGCGAAACCCCAGCCAACATCCGCATCCCTTTCACAAAGGAGACACCGTCATTCCCCACCTG